>Ga0268386_10000167_pt1 | contig 39411 bp, 41 predicted proteins | sample RVTome_15_FD_200260 | JGI IMG/M metagenome (GOLD analysis project Ga0268386, IMG submission 200260) | Soil microbial communities from uranium-contaminated site in the Upper Colorado River Basin, Wyoming, United States - RVT150D86... ... | reverse complement strand
AGGGCCTGCGCGAAGCCGCCCGCGCCGAGGACGGGACCATCGAGGCGATCGAGGACCCCTCGCAGCGCTTCGCGGTCGGCGTCCTCTGGCATCCCGAGGAGGACGAGGACGCGGCGCTCTTCCGGGCACTCGTCGAGGAGGCGCGGCGCTACCGGCAGGATCGAGCATGACGGCCGTTCTCAACCCGGCGGCCGAGGAGGTCATTGCGGAGCTGCCTTCGCCCGGCGTCGAGGAAGCCGACACTGCGAACGTCTTCGTGTCGACGGAGTAGCGCAAAGATCGCTTACATCAGATCGCGATACTGGTCGCGTCGGAACGGGCACGTACCCTTGGACGAGATGAGACGCCCAGTCCTCGCCCTTCTCCTCGCCGCCCTGCTCGCCGGCTGCGGCTCGTCCGACGAGGGCGACGACGAGCAGGAAGCCGCGCCGATCGCCGCGCAGGCGGTCGTCCAGCAGTTCCGCGAGGTTCCCGGGATGCCGCCGCTTCGGAGCGCGGCAGGCACCGATCCTTCCTGGGAGCAGCTCGGGCTCGGGCTCGACATCTCGCCGGCGGCGCAGGAGCGCTACGGGACGTTCACGATCTACGTCGTCGACCCGGAGGACTCCGAGGCGGTCTCCTCCCTCCTCGCCGACAAGGACACCGGCGAGGCGCTCGAGGCCGACGCGGACGGCATCTACTGGGACTACGACGAGCTGGCGAGGTCGTACGTCGCCCAGAAGCGCTACGGGGAGAACGTCGTCCTCGCCTGGTGGAACCAGAGCCGGGAGAAGGGGACGGACGAGCGCTGGGAGCGGCTCGACAGCATCCTCCAGGGCGTCGCGAACGGGTAGGCTCCCGCCGTCATGGGGCGGCTGGACGGGAAGGTTGTCGTCATCACTGGCGCGGGCGGCGGCATCGGGCGGGAAGCGGCGCTCCTCTTCTCCGGCGAGGGCGCGAGCGTCTGCGTCGCCGACATGAGCCGCGAGGCCGGCGAGCAGACCGCGTCCGAAGCGCGTGACGCGTTCTTCCAGGAGGTCGACGTCGCCGACCCGAACAGCGTGAAAGCGATGTACGCGGCAACGGCCGAGCGCTACGGCGGCATCGACGTCCTCTACAACAACGCGGGGATCATGCCCGCGGACGACGCGTCGATCCTCGACACGGAGCCGGACGCCTGGCAGCGGGTGCAGGACGTGAACACGAAGGGCGTCTATCTCTGCTGCAAGCACGGCATCCCGCACCTGCTGGAGCGCGGGAGCGGCTCCGTCATCAACGTCGCCTCCTTCGTGGCGCTCATGGGGGCGGCCACCTCGCAGATCTCGTACACGGCGTCGAAGGGAGCCGTGCTGTCGATGACCCGTGAGCTCGCGGTCGAGTTCGCCCGCCGGGGGATCCGGGTCAACGCGCTCTGCCCGGGCCCGGTGGAGACGCCGCTCCTCATGCGGCTCTTCGCGGAGACACCCGGCGCGCTCGAGCGGCGGCTGCAGCATCTGCCGATGGGACGGCTGGCCCAGGCGAAGGAGATCGCCCAGGGCGCGCTCTTCCTCGCGAGCGACGAGTCCTCGTACGTGAACGGCGCGACCTTCCTCGTCGACGGCGGCCTCACGGCCGCGTACGTCACGGCGGAGTAGCCCCGCGAGCTTGACGCCACGAGGGAGGCGTCGTAGCGTGGCGTCTCGCTCCGAGAGGTGGCCGCGTGTCGTCCAGCGCTTCTCGCCCGACAACCGAGATTCTCTCGTCCCGCACCTCGCGGGAGGGCGCAGGCTGGGGCTGCACCCAGTGGGCGGACCCCTCCACCGAGTACGAGGAAGGCAGCGACCGGCCCGGGAAGCGCAGGCAGTTCTCCTGGATCAGCCCCAAGCCGCTCTGGGAGTCGCGGAACGACAAGATTGCGCGCTGGCTCGGTGACACGACCCACCACGAGCGCATGCGCTGGGTGGAGGCGCAGCGGCGCACCGGTGTCGACCCGACGCTCCCGATCACGCGGTATGCGGACAAGGAGGAGGTCGCGTTCATGGTCCTCGGCGACCCTGGAGAGGGCGACGACTCGCAGTACCAGGGGCTGCGCCCGTTGCGGGCGAGATCCGCCGACACGGCCTTCACCTTCATCGTGAGCGACGTCATCTACCCGGCCGGGGACTGGCATGAGTACCGCGCGAAGTTCTACTGGCCCTACAAGGGGCTGCCCGGACCGATCTACGCCGTGCCCGGTAACCACGACTGGTACGACGGCCTGAGCGGGTTCATGATGCTGCTCTGCGGCGCCGACCCCGACCTGCGGCCGCCGTTCAAGGCCTCGAGCAATCGCTTCAAGCGCGCCGTCCGCGACCTCGTCTGGCGCGAGCCGTCGGAGGCACAACAGGATCAGCTGGACAGGATCAAGGAGCATCGGCCCGAGCCATCCGGGCAGCGGTTGCCCTACTTCGCGATCGAGCTGAAGGAGCTCGTCCTGGTGGGCATCGACACGGGCATTCAGTCCGGCATCGACGCCGAGCAAGGCGAGTGGCTGCGCAGGATCTCCAGCGGCCCGAAGGACAAGATCCTCCTGACGGGCAAGCCGCTGGTCGTCGACGCCCACCGGAAGGCCTGCCCGATCGAGGGCGCAGACGGCGCCACCGTCAACCAGATCGTCGAGGATCCGAGCAACCGCTACATCGCCGTGATCGGCGGCGACATCCACAACTTCCAGCGCTACCCGGTCCGCCTCCCGGACGACCGGGTCCTCCAGCACATCGTCACCGGCGCGGCGGGCGCGTACACCAAGGCGACCCACACCATTCCCACGGCGACGATCGAGTCCTGCGGATGCACCGAGGACGACTTCCGCTGCTACCCGCGGCGCGGCGACTCGCTCGCGGCCTACTCGATCCTGCTCCAAGACCGGCTCCGGTTCGGCGTGGCGATCGACCCGGAGCTGGCGCCCGAGGCGATGAAGCACCTGCTCGACGGCGAGGTCACGCCGAACCGCGTCGAGGACCGGGACAAGTCGGTTTCCGCCGAGGCCCTCGCCAGGGCGAGGAGGGTCCGCTTCCTCTCCGAGGCGAAGATCCTCGGCCCGCTCAGCAAGAACTTCTCCGAGTTCCTCGACTGGAACGAGACCCCGCCGCCGCTCTTCAAGAGCTTCCTCAAGGTGGAGGCACGCCCGGGCGAGATCGAGATCCGCTGCTTCGCCGCCACGGGCTGCGAGGAGCACGCCGACAACCCGCCGCTCGAGGATCACATCAAAGGAACGCGGGTCGGAGACGGCCGCTGGGATTGGGAGGTCCTCCTTGACTGACAACGGCCACTGGCCTGCGATCTTCCAACCGCTTCGCTTCCGCAAGCTGGAGGTGAAGAACCGGCTCTTTCGCTCGAGCATCTCCGGACGCTTCGACAACTACGACGGCTCCGGAACCGAGACGAGGATGGACTGGGACGTCAAGTTCGCCCGCGGCGGGATCGGCGCGATCATCTCCTCGAACACGCCCGTCCACCCGCGCGGGCTGATCGTCCCGAACTACTCGCAACTCGACTCGGACGAGCGGATCCCGTTCTATCTGGAGCTGGGGAAGCGCGTGCGCGATGCAGGCGCCAGGTACATCGCCCAGCTCGCGTTCTCGGGCCGGCAGCGCGACATCCCGAGCGTGCTCTACGACACGGGCCTCTCCTCCACGGACAAGCCCGACCCCGTGCACGGCTTTCCGTGCGAGCGGATGACCAAGGCGCAGATCGACGAGATCGTCGCCGCGTTCGGGCAGGCCGCTCGCCGCGCCCGCGAGGCCGAGCTCGACGGCGTCGAGGTCCATGGCTGCAACGGCTACCTGATCACGCAGTTCCTCTCCCCCGCCATCAACGACCGGGAGGACGAGTACGGCGGCTCGCTCGAGAACCGCGCGCGCTTCCCGCTCGAAGTCGTGCGCGCGATCCGGAAGGAGGTCGGCGACGACTTCCACGTCCAGTTCAAGATCAGCGCCATCGACGACGGCAAGGCCCTCTTCCCCTGGGCGAAGGAGGGCACGACCCTCGAGGAATCGATCCAGGTGTGCAAGTGGCTCATCGACGCGGGCGTGGACGGGCTGCACATCTCGGCGGGCTACGTCTTCCCGCACCCGCGCAACCCCGCGGGCACGTTTCCGATCTCGGAGGTCATCCGCTCCTACGACACCATGCTCTCCAGCGGCAAGAACACCTTCCGGAACTACCTCATGTTCCGCACACCGCCGATCAACAAGGCCTTTGCCTGGGCATGGGAGCGACGGGTGCGCAAGCTCGGCGTCGAGGGGATCAACCTCGAGCTCGCACGCGCGGTGAAGCAGGTCGTGGACGTGCCGGTGCTCTGCGCCGGGGGGTTCCAGACCGCCTCGGTGATCTCGCGGGCGATCGAGGATGGCTCCGTCGACGGCGTGACGATGGGACGGCCGCTGATCGCCAACCCGGACCTCCCGAACCTGTTCCGCGAAGGCCACGACCGCGCGCCGAAGCCGTGCACGTACTGCAACAAGTGCCTGATCAGCTTCGTGGAGAACCCACTCGGCTGCTACGAGGAGAGCCGGTTCGGCTCCCGCGAGGAGATGATCCGGCACATCATGTCCGTCTACGAGGGGGCGCCTCTTCCTGCCGAGGTGAAATGAGTGCGGCGGCGATCTTCGAGCCGCTCGCGCTCGGGCCGCTCACCGTCAAGAACCGCGTCCTCCGCTCGAGCGTCGCCGGGCGCTTCGACAACTACGACGGCTCGGGGACCCCCGTGCGGGTCAACTGGGACCTCCGTTTCGCGCGGGGCGGCGTCGGCGCGATCATCTCCTCGAACGCGCCGGTTCACGCGCGCGGTGCCATCGTCCCCGGCTATGCGCACATCGACTCGGACGAGTCGATCCCGTTCTGGCGCGAGCTCGGCAAGCGCGTGCGCGAAGCCGGGTGCCCGTACATCCTCCAGATCGTCCACGCAGGCCGGGAGCGGATCATGCCGTTCCCGCAGTGGGACCGGGCGCTCTCGTCGTCCAGCAAGCCCGAGCCGCTGAACGGCTTCCCTTCGCAGGCGATGACCGGGCGCGAGATCGAGGAGGTCGTCGAGATGTTCGCTCAGGCGGCGCGGCGAGCGCAGGAGGCCGGGCTGGACGGGGTCGAGGTCGCGGGCGCGAACGGGATGCTGCCGACGCAGTTCCTCTCCTCGGCGATCAACGACCGCACCGACGAGTACGGAGGGCCGCTGGAGAACCGCGCCCGGTTCGGGCTCGAGGTCGTCCGCGCGATCCGCGACGCCGTCGGGAAAGACTTCTGCGTCGGCTACAAGATCTCCGTCCAGGAGAAGCTCAACGAGCTGCTGCCGTGGCTCCCGGAAGGGAATTCGCTCGAGGAGTCGCTGCAGACGTGCCGCTGGCTCGAGGAGGCGGGCGTGGACTACCTCCACGTGAGCGCCGGGGGCGGCTTCCCGCATCCGCGCAACCCGGCCGGCGAGTTCCCCGCCTCGCAGGTCGTGAAGACATACGACACCACGCTCTCGAGCGGCAGGTACACGTTCCGGAACTACCTGACCTTCCGCACGCCGCCGCTGGCCAGGGCGTTCGGCTGGTGGTGGACGCGCCCGCACAGGAACGTCGACGTGGAGGGGATCAACCTCGCCGACTCCCGGGCCGTGAAGCAGGTCGTCTCGATCCCGGTGCTGGTCACCGGTGGCTTCCAGACGGCCTCTGTGATCGCCCGCGCCATTGAGCGGGGCGACTGCGACGGGGTCACGATCGCGCGCCCGCTCGTCGCCAACCCGGACCTCGTCCGCCACTTCGAGCAGGGGCTCGACCGAGCGCCGCGGCCGTGCACGTACTGCAACAAGTGCCTCTTCAGCTTCATCGAGCACCCGCTCGCCTGCTACGAGGAGGCCCGCTTCGACTCCCGCGAGGAGATGCTGCGCGAAGCGCTGGCCGTGTACGAGGCGGCGGCAGCATGATCTTCGAGCCGCTCCGCTTCCGCAGCCTGGAGGTCAAGAACCGGATCTTCCGCTCGAACGTCGCCGGGAGACTCGACGACTACGACGGCGCGGGCACGCAGACGCGGATCAACTGGGAGCTCAAGTTCGCCCGCGGCGGCGTCGGCGCGATCCTCTCCTCGTGGACCGCGGTGGACGAGCGCGGCAAGATCGTCCCCGGCTTCGCCGGCATCGAGACGGACGAGCGCATCCCGTTCTGGCGGGAGCTGGGGAAGCGCGTGCACGAGCACGACTGCCGCTACATCATCCAGCTCGCGCACGCGGGCCGGCAGCGGGACGTGCCGACGCTCGCCTTCGGCAAGGGGCTCTCCTCGACGAGCAAGCCGGACCCGCTGCACGGGTTCGAGGCGGAGCGCGCGACGCGGGCCGACCTGGAGGCGATCAAGCGCTCGTTCGCGGCGGCGGCGCGGCGCGCCCAGGAGGCCTCGCTCGACGGGGTCGAGATCCACGGCGCCAACGGCTACCTGTTCACCCAGTTCCTCTCCGCGGCGATCAACGACCGGGAGGACGAGTACGGGGGCCCGCTGGAGAACCGCGCGCGCCTCCTCCTCGAGACGGTGGAGGCGATCCGCGCCGAGGTCGGCCACGACTTCCACCTCCAGGTGAAGCTCTCGACCACGGAGCACGCGAACGCGTTCCTTCCCTGGCTGGGGAAGGGGAACACGATCGAGGATTCGGTCCGAGTCTGCCGCTGGCTCGAGGCGGCGGGGGTCGACGCGATCCACGTCTCCTCCGGAAGCACCTTCCCGCACCCGGAGAACCCGGCCGGGGAGTTCTCCATCGAGGACATGGTGCGGACCTACGACGTCATGCTCTCGAGCGGCAAGAGCACGTTCCGGAACTACCTCCTCTTCCGCTCCTGGCCCGCGAACCGCGTCATGCAGAAGCGCTGGGAGCGCGACCCGGCCGAGGTGCCGGGGCGCCTGCTGCCGGACGCCCGCGCGGTCAAGGAGGCCGTGGCCATCCCGGTGATCGTGACCGGCGGCTTCCAGCGTGCCTCGCTCATCGCCGGCGCCATCGAGCGCGGCGACTGCGACGCCGTGTCGATCGCGCGCGGGCTCGTGGCCAACAACGACCTGGTCGAGCTCTTCAGGGCGGGCCACGACCTCCCGCCGAGGCCCTGCACGTACTGCAACAAGTGCCTCTACAACGTGCTCGAGCACCCGATCGGCTGCTACGACGAGCGGCGCTTCCCCTCGCGGGAGGCGATGATCGAGCAGATCATGTCCGTCTACGAATCATGAGCCGCGGCACGACCCACGGGATCACCACCTACCTCCCGGAGAAGGAGCGCCGAGGAACGGCCTTCTGCATGTCCGGAGGCGGCTACCGGGCCGCGCTCTTCCACCTGGGCGCGCTCCGACGCCTGAACGAGCTCGGCGTGCTCTCGAAGATCGACACGTTCACCTCGGTCTCCGGGGGAAGCATCGCGGCGGCTCAGCTCGCGACCTTCCTCACCCGCGCAAGACGCGAGCCGGGGAAGCCGGTCGACGGCTTCGAGGACGGCGTGGCCAAGCCCATGCGCGCGTTCGCCGCACGGGACGTCCGCACGGGCGCCGCGCTGGCGCGGCTCCATCCGCGCAACTGGCTGACGCCGGGCGCTCAGAGCGAGGCGCTCGCCACCGCCTACGCGCAGGGCCCCGCTCCCGGGAAGCTCGTCGACCTTCCGCAGACGCCGCGCTTCGTCTTCCTCGCCAGCGACATGCGCTTCCGCGACCAGTGGGTGTTCGACACGGGCAAGCGCCGCGTGGGCAGCGGAGCCGCAGGCTACGGCGACCTCGGGGACTGGACGCTCGCGAAGGCCGTCGCGGCGTCGTCGTGCGTCCCTGGCGCCTTCGGGGTCGTGACCAACAACAACGATCCGGAGAAGCTCCAAGGCGGCTCGTACGCGGAGCCCGACCGCGACGCGCTCGTCCGCAAGATCGACCTCTCCGACGGCGGCATGTACGACAACCTCGGGGTTGAGCCGGTCTGGCGCGACCACGAGACGATCCTCGTCTCCGACGCGGCGCCCTCCTTCAAGCCGGACCCGGACGTCGGCTGGCTCTGGAGCGCGCTTCGCCAGGGCGTCATCCTCCTGGAGCAGGCGACCGAGGTGCGCAAGCGCTGGCTGGTCGCGAACTTCATCGAGGAGAGGATGAAGGGCGCCTACTGGGGCATCGCCTCACGGCCGGCGAGCTACGAGCTGAATTCGCCGCCTCGGGCCTACTCCGGGAACCTCATCCGCGACTTCATCGCTCCGATCCGGATCGACCTGGACGTCTTCTCGCCCGGCGAGATCGCCGTCCTCGAGAACCACGGGTACCTGATGGCCGATATCGCGCTCCGCAAGCACGGCGAGGGAATCGTCGCCGGCCCTCCGCCGGAGACCGCCGTCCCCCACCCCGATTGGCTGGACGAGGCGAAGGCGGCGAACGCGCTCCGCGAGAGCGGGAAGACGCGGATCTTCTTCCGGCCCCGCGTGAACCCCTAGTTCGGTGGCACGTTCGCGTTCAGCCGGAACAGGTTCTCGGGGTCGTACTCCTTCTTGAGCGCGACCAGGCGGTCGTAGTTCGAGCCGTACGCGGCTCGCGCCGGCTCGTCGCCGACGTCGTCCTCGGAGAAGTAGTTGAGGTAGCGACGGCCGACCATGAACGGCGCCATCGCGGCGAAGATCTCCTTCGTCCAGGCGACGTTCTCGTCGGTCGCGGCCGGGTCGGTCCAGACCGAGGTGACCACGAGGTTGTAGCCCGGCTCTCGGTGCGGTACCGCTGTCGCGTCCACGGGCACCCGCGTCACCTTGCCGTGGAAGTGCTCGAGGAGGGCCGCGGTCATCGGCGAGGGGCAGACCGCGAAGCGGGTGAGCAGCTCGTCGATGGCGTCGTCGGTCAGCCCGCCCAGGAACCCGGACTTCCAGTAGTTGAGGCTTCCGGTCGGGTAGCCGGCGTCGAGCAGGGAGTTGAGAACGGTGTAGGGCAGCGGCCCCAGCTCGACCAGGACGGGGGAGCCGTGCTCCCGCAGCGGCCGCAGCTCTTCCTCGGCCTGCTCGGGGGAGCCGATGTGGCAGGCGACGACGAGCGCGAGCTTCGTCCCCGACCCGTCGGGCGCGTGCCCGGCCCCGGCGAAGGTCATGAGCTCGTCCGAGGCGTCAGCCGTCCAGTCCCTGTAGAAGCGCAGGAAGTCGGGGGCGGCGTCGAACGGGTGCGCGACCAGCCCGCCGATCACCGTCGGCCCGACCTCGTGCAGGCGGAACTCGAAGGAGGAGACGACTCCGAGGTTGGCGCCGGCACCGCGCAGGCCCCAGAAGAGGTCGGCATTCTCCTTCTCGCTCGCGGTGAGCGTCCGCCCGTCGGCCGTCACGACCCGGGCGGAGAGGAGGTTGTCGGTGGCCAGGCCGTACTTCGGCATCAGCCAGCCGAGGCCGCCTCCGAGCGTCAAACCGGCGACGCCGGTGGTCGAGATGACCCCGCCGGTGACCGCCAGGCCGTGGAGCTGGGTCTCGCGGTTGAGCTGCGCCCAGTTGACTCCCGGCTGCACACGGACGGTGCGGGCGACAGGGTCGACGTGCACGCCTTTCATCCGCGCGAGGTCGATCATCAGGCCTCCCTCGGTGAAACAGCGTCCCGCGACACTGTGGCCGCCGCCGCGGATGGAGATCTCGAGGCCCGCGTTGCGCGCGTACGCGATCGCATCGGCGATGTCGGCCTCGCCCAGGCATTGCGCAATCAGCGCGGGCCGCTTGTCGACGAGCCCGTTAAAGCCCCGCCGCACGTCGTCGTACCCGCTGTCCCCGGGCCGGAGGATCTCACCCGAGAACGCCTCCAGGCCCGCCAGCTCCTGCTCGGTCACCGCAGACATAACACGCCTCCTTGTGGCGAACCGCGCGACTCTACGCCGAGGACGAGCTTCCGTCTAGTAGAGCTTCTCGCCGCGCTCGAGCATGCCCATGAACTTCTCGAGGCGCCTGGCGCGCGTCTCCGGCTTCTTCGCGTCTTGGAGCTGGTAGAGGATGGCGAAGCGGTTCGACTTGTTCAGGCTTGCCCAGAACTCGGCGGCCTTCGCGTTGCCGTCGAGGGCGGCCTGCAGATCGTCTGGAACCTCGGCGTTCGCCGGCGAGGCGTACGCGGCCTCCCAGCGGCCGTCCGCCTTCGCGAGCTCGACCTGCGCCAGGCCCGCGGGCTTCATCCGGCCCTGCTTCGTCAGCTTCTCGATCTTGTCGCGGTTGACCCGCGACCACTTGCTCCTCCCGCGGCGCGGCGTGAACCTCTGCAGGTAGAAGCGCTCGTCGAGCGACTTGACCTGACTGTCGATCCAGCCGTAGCAGAGTGCGACCTCGAGGGCCTCCGCGTAAACGACGGACTCCACGCCCGACCCCTTCTTGGCGAACTTGAGCCAGACGCCGTCGGAGCTCGCGTGCTCGCCGTCGAGCCATGCCTCCCACTCCGTCTGCGAGGCGAAGGCGAGGATCGGCCGGCCGTCCTTCCCCTGCTCTCCTGCCACGGCGGCAGTATGCGGAATCCGGGACTCATGCCGCGGCCGTCCGGTGCCGATGATCGGACCGTGCGCGCGACGATCCTCGGCACGGTCGGGGTCCTCTGGGGAGGGGCGATCATCGCGAGCGGGCTCCTGGATCGCGCCCGGCCGCCCGACACGGCGCACGTCATCGGCGAGCTGATGGCCCTCGCCTTCGGCGCGCTCCTCGTCGCCGCCGGAACGCGGGCGCTCGTCAGGCGCTTCCGCTAGGCCTCGCCGGTCGCGCGGTCGGCGAAACGCTCCGCGAGCGCCGCGATCGTCAGCGACGGGTTCGGCCCGACCGGGCCCGGCATGACCGAGCCGTCGGCGATCGTGAACCCCGGGTAGCCGAACACCTCGCCGTGGGCGTCGACGACCCCCTCCTCCGGAACCCTCCCCATGGGGCAGCCGCCGAGGGGGTGCACGGTGATCAGCCGGCCGAGGTACCACGTCGGATTCCGCTTGAACCGCGCATCCAGCGCCTCGGCGATGTCCTCCGCGAAGTCACCCAGGCGGTCGAAGAAGGGGCTGGACTTCGCCTTCACCCAGTCGACCTGAAGCCTGTCGTCGCCGACGAGCTCCATGTTTCCGTCCGGGATGTCGCGGCCCATGCCGAGAAGCGGGAGCGACCCCGCCGCCAGGCGGGTGTCCGAGAGCAGCTGCGCGACCTCCGCGGAGAGATCGACCTCGGGCGTCCGCCGCAGCAGCCCGACGACGATCCGGGCGGCGACCTGCCGGAAGCGCCAGAGCGCGCCCGGCCCCTGGGTGGCCTGGACGAGCCAGCTGACGAAGTCGGGGTAACCGGCGTCCTCGACGTAGAAGCCGCGCCCCTCGCCCCCGTCGAGCTCGTCGGGGACGCGGAGTGCGCCCGTGATCACCGGCCCGAAGCTCGGCTGGAGCGGTCGTTTGGCGTCGAGGGCAAAGGTGAGGAGGTCGCCGTTGCCGCCGAAGCGGCTCCCGAGCCGGGGGCTGAGGCCGGGAAAAGCGTCCCGGCTCCTCAGCAGCAGGTACGTCGAGCCGAGCGTGCCCGCGGCGAGAACGAGGCGCTCGCAGGTCAGCTCCCGCAGCGGGCGAACCCGGGGGTCGTCCGTCCTGATCTTCCTCCCCTCGTCCGCGAGGTCGTGCTCGACGTAGCGGACGACGTAGCCGCCGCCCTCGCGCGGCGCGAGCGCGCGCACCTCCCGCAGCGGCCAGATCTCGGCGCCGAGCCTCTTCGCCTCCGAGAGGTAGTTGAGGTCGAGCGTGTTCTTCGACCCGAAGTTGCAGCCGATGTCGCATTCCCCGACGAGCCGGCACGTGTACCGAGGCACGCCGTACATGTTCGGGTGCTCCTCCCGGATCGGGACGCCGACCGCCGCCTCCTCCCCGGCGTTCGCGAACGTGACCGCCAGCTTCGGGAGGATGAACTCCCGTCCGAGCTTCTCGCCGGCACCCCTCAAGGCGACCGTCTTGGGCGTGGTGTCCGCGAACGGATACTCCTGCCCGTTCAGCATCGTCTCGGCGCGCTCATAGTGCGGCACGAGCTCCTCGTACGTCACGGGCCAGCTCTCGTAGCCGTCCTCGGCCTTGCCGCCCTGGACGAACCACTCCTCCGGCTTGCGCAGCAGGACGTTCGCGTAGATGAGGGAGCCGCCCCCGAGCCCGCTCGAGACGACGGCGCCGATGCCCTTGAACGACCAGAGGTTGAAGAGCCCGTAGAGGCCCTCGCTCGGGTCCCAGAAGGCCTTCGAGAGCTCGCGCGGGCCGCGCGGGAACGAGCCCGGGGGGTACGCCCTGCCGCGCTCGAGCACGCAGACGGACTTCCCGGCCCGGGCCAGCCGGTACGCGAGCACGGAGCCGCCGAACCCCGAGCCGACGACGACGGCGTCGAAGTGGTTGTCGGTCGCTGCCACTCGGCGGCGAGGGTAAGCGGCAGCAAGGCTGTGCGCAACTCGTCACCCATGGGGCTTGACAAGCACACCCCGCTGTCTCCACACTTCAAGGCAGCTTGACGAGGCACGAGATCACATCGCCTAGCGTCACCGGCCCCGCCCGGTTGCTGACGCTCGCGCTCGTCCTCATCGCCATCCTCATTCTCCCCCTCTAGGGGGAGAACGCGACTCACGCGCCGAGCAGGCGCACACGCCGACCGAACCACAGGAGTACTGCGCCTCCGGACGGAGGCAGAGAGGATGAGCAGTGAGCCGCAGAATCACGATCTTCGACACGACGTTGCGCGACGGCGAGCAATCGCCGGGCATCGCGCTGTCGCCGGACGAGAAGGTGGAGATCGGGACGCAGCTCGAGCGGCTCGGAGTCGACATCGTCGAGGCAGGGTTCGCGGTCTCCTCGCCTGGAGACTTCGAAGGCGTCAGGGCAGTCGCCGCCGCAGTCGAGCGTCCCACCGTCGCATCCCTCGCGCGCACGCGCAAGGAGGACATCGACGCCGCCGCCGAGGCCCTTGCGAACGCGCGCAGGTCGCGCATCCACGTCTTTATCGCCACCAGCCGCATCCACATGGAGCGCAAGCTTCGACTCGAGCCCGAGGAGGTCGTCGAGCAGACCCGCTGGGCCTGCGGCTACGCGCGCAGCCTCGCGGACGAAGTCGAGTTCTCCTGCGAGGACGCAACCCGCTCCGAGCTCGACTTCGCCGCACGCATCTGCGGTGAGGCGGTTCGCGCGGGCGCGACGACGATCAACCTCCCCGACACGGTCGGCTACTGCCTCCCCGACGAGTACTCGGAGTTCTTGCGCGAGGTCGCGAAGCGCTGTCCGGAGCTGGAGCACGCGCAGCTCTCGGTGCACTGCCACGACGACCTCGGCCTCGCCGTCGCCAACACGCTCGCCGGCATCCAGGCCGGTGCGACCCAGGTCGAGGCAACGGTCAACGGCCTGGGCGAGCGGGCGGGGAATGCCGCGCTCGAAGAGGTGGTCATGGCGCTGCGGGTGCGCGAGAAGGTCTTCGGCGCCCAGACCGGCGTGAACGTCGGCGAGATAGGGCGGACGTCGAAGCTCGTCGAGCAGCTCACGGGCTACCGCGTCCAGCGCAACAAGGCCATCGTCGGCGCGAGCGCGTTTGCCCACGAGGCCGGCATCCACCAGGACGGGATGCTCAAGGACGCCGAGACCTACCAGATCATGGATCCCACCGAGCTCGGCCTCGTCATGTCGCTCCCGCTCGGCAAGCACTCGGGACGGCACGCGTTCGCGCGCGCCTGCGGCGAGGCCGGGATCGAGCTCGAGCGCGAGGCGCTGAACGAGGCGTTCGCGCGCTTCAAGCAACTTGCCGATACACAGAAGCACGTGACCCTCGGGGACGTGTTCGAGGAGGTGCGCGTGCAATGAGGAAGAAGCGCTACACGGTTGCCTGTCTCTCCGGCGACGGCATCGGGCCGGAGGTGACGGCCGAGGCCAGCCGCGCCCTCGCGGTCGTCTCCGGCATGCACGGGTTCCAGGTCGACGAGCTGCACGTGCCCTTCGGTGGCGACGCGCTGCGCCGCTTCGGCCACCCGCTTCCCAGCATCACGCGGGCGGCCTGCGCCGAGGCCGATGCGATGCTCGTGGCCGCGACGCGCGAGCCCGCGCTCGAGGTCCTGAAGGCCGAGCTCGACCTCCGCTGGCGCATCACGCGCGTCTGCGCACGCGGCAGCGAGCTGGCGGTCGTCAGCCCCCTCCCCGACGACGCGGTCCAGCTGGCGGTCGAACGCGCCTTCCAGCTCGCCTTCAGCCGTCGGGCCCGCCTGACCGCGGTCGGGACGAGCGCCGCGTGGGACGCCGCGCTCGCCGGAGCAGCGGAGCGGTGGGAGGGCGTGCTCGTCGAGCACTCGCCCTTCGAGGCCGCCGTCACCGGGCTCCTGGAGGATCCCTCGAGGTTCGACGTCATCGCCAGCGAGCAGCCGTTCGCGGAGGCGCTGGCGAGCACCGCCGCGTTCGCCCACAAGGGCACGCGAATGGTCGCGTCCGGCCGGGTCGGCCCCGACGGCAAGGGAATGTTCGGACCGACGCACGGGTCCGCGCTCGAGATCGCCGGCCAGGGCGTCGCCAACCCGAGCGCCATGCTGCTCGCGACCGCGCTCATGCTCGCCGAGGGGCTCGGTGAGCGGAGCGCCGCGCGCACGCTCGAGCGGGGCGTCCTGGACACGCTGGAGACGGGCGTTCGGACGCCGGACATGGTCTCCTCGGGCGCCGGGGCGACGACGCGCGAGTTCATGGACGCGCTGCTTGCGTCGCTGCCCGCCGCCCGCAGGGACACCGAGTTCGCGGGGGCGACCGCGTGAAGATGCTCGGCTCCGACGCGATCCTGCGCTCGCTCGAGGCCGAGGGCGTCGACGTCGCCTTCGGGATCCCCGGGGGCGCCATCCTCCCGCTCTACGACGCGTTCGCCCGCGGCACGACCGTCCGTCACGTCCTCGCGCGCCACGAGCAGGGCGCCGGCCACATGGCGGAGGGCTACGCCCGCGCGTCCGGCAGGGTCGGCGTCGCGCTCGCGACGTCCGGCCCGGGCGTCACCAACCTCGTGACCCCCATCGCGGACGCGTGGATGGACTCGACCCCGCTCGTCTGCATCACCGGCCAGGTGCGGACGAGCCTGATCGGGACCGACGCGTTCCAGGAGACAGACGCGACCGGCATCACGCTCCCGATCGTCAAGCACTCGTGGCTCGTGCAGGACGTCCAAGAACTCCCGCACGTCTTGAAGGCGGCTTTCCACATCGCCCGAACCGGCCGTTCCGGACCGGTCCTCGTGGACGTCGCCAAGGACGTGCAGGAGGCGGAGATCGACTTCACCTACCCCCATCAAGTCGATCTCCCGGGGTGGAGACCACCTGCCAGTGTCCACCCTCGACAGGTTCGCGAGGCGGCGAGAGCCCTGCTCGCCGCCTCACGGCCTGTTCTCTACGTCGGGGGCGGCGTGGTCAACGGCGACGCCACCGACGAGCTGCTCGAGCTCGCGGAGACGGGCGGCATCCCGGTGATCACGACGCTGATGGCGAAGAGCGCATTTCCGGAGAGCCACCCGCTCTGCTACGGCCCACCCGGGATGCACGGCTCGAAGTGGGCGAACTGGGGCCTGAACAAGGCGGACCTGCTCGTCGCCGTCGGGGCGCGCTTCGACGACCGCGTCACGGGCAAGCTCTCGGCCTTCGCGCCCGGGGCGAAGGTGATCCACTTCGACATCGACGCGGCCGAGATCGGGAAGCTCCGCCATGCGGACATCCCCGTCACCGGACCGCTCAAGCTCGCCCTCGCCGAGCTCGCCAAGGCGCTTCGAGCCGAGGCCGAGCCCGGCCGCCCGGGGCCGGTCGCGTGGCGGCAGCAACTCGACGAGTGGCGCGAGGAGTTCCCCTACCGCTACGTGCGAGAGGGCGAGTACCTGAAGCCGCAGACCGTCATCGAGACGCTGCGCGACCTGACGAGCGGCAGCGACGTCGTCTGGACGACCGGCGTCGGCCAGCACCAGATGTGGGCGATGCAGTACCTCGTCTGCGACCGTCCGCGAACATTCATCACATCCGGCGGGCTCGGGACGATGGGGTACGGCCTTCCGGCGGCCGTCGGCGCCAAGGCCGCACGGCCGGATGCGACGGTCGTCTGCATCGACGGGGACGGATGCTTCCAGATGACCTCGCAGGAGCTGGCCACGTCCGTCCTCGAAGGGCTCCCGATCGTCGTCGTCATCATCAACAACGGCTGGCTCGGGATGGTGCGCCAGTGGCAGGAGATGTTCTACGCGAACCGCTTCGCCGAGACCCACCTGACCCACCAGGTGCCGGACTACGCCCAGCTCGCGGAGGCCTACGGCGCGGCGGGCTTCACGGTCGAGGCCGGAGACGACCTCGAGGCCGTCCTCGACGAAGCGCTCAACTGCGGACGCACCGCAGTGGTCGACGCCCGCTGCGACCCCGAGGAGAAGTGCTTCCCGATGATCCCCGCGGGCGGAGCCGCCACCGACGTGATCGAGTTCTCCGAGGAGGAGGCCGTCGAAGCGTGACGCACACCGTCTCCGTCCTCGTCGAGAACCGGCCGGGCGCCCTCGCCCGCGTCTCGAACATGTTCGCGCGGCGGGGCTTCAACATCGAGAGCCTCGCGGTCGGGCCGACGGAGCGACACGACGTCTCGCGCATCGTGCTCACCGTCGACTGCCCGGCCGACCTGCTGGAGCAGATCGAGAAGCAGATGCACAAGCTCGTGAACGTCCTCCGCGTCTCCACGCTCCAGGCCGGCGAGGCCGTCGAGCGGGAACTGGCGCTGGTCCGCGTGTCGGCCGACCCGAGCAGTCGCGCGGAGCTGATCGCGCTCGCCGAGGTCTTCGACGCCCGCGTCGCCGACCTCGGCCCCGACTCGATGGTCTTCGAGGTCGTCGGCACGCCGGAGCAGCTCGACTCCTTCGAGGAGGCACTGCGCCCGCACGGCCTCGTCGAGCTCGCGCGCACTGGCCGCATCGGCCTCGCGCGCGCCTCCACCAACCGCAGCCCCCGCCCGCAGCACGTCCTACGCTGAGATGCCTGACCGGCGACTCCCACACTCACGGATGGCGGCTGCGACGCTGCGCAGGATCGTCGCGCTCGCCCTTGCACGTACTTGTCAGTACGCGCTGCGGACGATCGCGGCGCCCTGCTTGGTCGCACCCACCCCCGGTGAGCGCGGGAGCCACCGGCCAGACATCTAGAAAGGATCCTCATGGCAGCCACAGTCCACCGCGAAGGCAACGTCGACCTCCTCTCCGGCAAGGTGGCCGTCCTCGGCTACGGGAGCCAGGGTCACGCGCACGCCCTGAACCTGCGCGACTCCGGCGTCGAGGTCGAGGTCGGGCTCCGCGAGGGAAGCCCGTCCTGGGCGGCCGCCGAGGACGCCGGGCTGACCGTGAAGACCTTCGCCGAGGCCGTCCGCGGCGCGCAGCTCGTAGCCGTGCTCCTGCCCGACCACGTCCAGAAGGGCGTCTACGAGCGCGACGTGGCCCCGAACCTCGAGCCGGACGCCGCCGTCCTCTTCGCCCACGGCTTCAACGTCCACTTCGGCCAGATCAAGCCCCAGCCGGGGCACGACGTGATCATGGTCGCCCCCAAGGGCCCCGGTCATCGCGTCCGGCAGCTGTTCGAGGCGGGCGCGGGCGTCCCCGGGCTGGTCGCCGTGGCGCAGGATGCGAGCGGCCACGCCCTCGAGCTTGCGCTCGCGTACGGCACCGCGATCGGCTGCGGCCGCGCCGGCATGATCGAGACGACGTTCGCCGAGGAGACCGAGAGCGACCTCTTCGGCGAGCAGGCCGTCCTCTGCGGCGGCGTGACCGCGCTCATGCAGGCCGGCTTCGAGATCCTCGTCGACGCCGGCTACCAGCCGGAGATCGCCTACTACGAGTGCATCAACGAGATGAAGCTGATCGTCGACCTCATCTACGAGGGCGGCTTCGGCCACATGCGCGACTCGATCTCCGACGTGGCAGAGTACGGCGACCTGACACGGGGTCAGGTCGTCGTCGACGAGCACGTGAGGACGAACATGAGGCAGCTGCTCGAGGACATCCGCAACGGCTCCTTCGCCCGCGAGCTGATCGCGGAGGAGGAGGCCGGCCGGCCACGCATGACGGCGCTCCGGCGCATGGCAGCCCGCCACCCGGCGGAGGCCGTCGGCGGCGAGCTGCGCGAGCTAGCGGGTCGCGAGGGGCTCCTCGGCGCGGAGGCCGGTGGCATCCGCAGTTGACGTCCCGGTAGCCCTGCTGGGCTACGGGACCGTCGGCTCGGCCGTCGACCGGCTCCTACAGGAGAACTCCGAGGATATCGAGCGCGCGACGGGGCACAGGCTTCGCGTCGTGCGCGCGCTCGTCCGCGATCCTGGCAAGGAGCGCCCGCACCCGCCGGCAGAGGGGATCCTCACGACCGACTTCGCCGCGATCCGGGACGACCCGTCGATCGCTCTGGTCGCAGAGGTCATGGGCGGCCTCGAGCCCACCGGCGACCACGTGCTCGACCTCCTACGCGCCGGCAAGCCGGTCGTCTCCGCCAACAAGCAGCTGATCGCGCGGCGGGGCGCCGACCTCTTCTCCACGGCCTCCGAGGGGGGCGTGCAGCTGCGCTTCGAGGCCAGCGTCTGCGCGGCGATCCCCGTGATCAAGATCCTGCGCGAAGCGCTCGTCGTCACCACCGTCCACCGCGTGCTCGGGATCGTCAACGGGACGACGAACTTCATCCTCACGAAGATGGGGGAGGGCGCCGAATACGCGCAGGCGCTGGCCGAGGCGCAGGAGCTCGGCTACGCCGAAGCCGATCCCACGGAGGACGTGACCGGCGCCGACGCCGCCGCCAAGATGGCGATCCTCGCCACGATCGCCTTCGGCTCCCGGGTGGTGCTCGACGACGTTTCCTACGACGGGATCGAACACGTGACGGGCGAGCACGTCCGGGCCGCCCGCGAGATGGAGATGGTCGTTCGGCTGATCGGCGCGGCGACTCTTCGCGACGACCGGCTGGACGTCCGCGTCGGGCCGGCCCTGGTCGACCGCCATCACCCGCTCGCAGCCGTCGAAGGAGCCTTCAACGCCGTGATGCTCCAGGGCGATGCGATCCGCGAGATCACGCTCGAAGGCCCGGGCGCCGGCGGCATGGAAACCGCTTCGGCCGTCGTCGCCGACATGGTCAGCGTGATCGGCACGACCGGCACCGGCTTCCTGCAGAACGACGCCTGCTGGCGCGAGCTCGAGCGGCTGCCGAGCGCCGAGATGCGCTCGCCGTACTACCTGCGTATCGAGGTCGACGACGTCGCCGGCGTGCTCGCGCAGGTCGCGCTCCGGCTGGCCGCGCATCGCGTCTCGATCGCCCGCCTGATCCAGCATCAGGCAGACGGCTCGGCGACGCTCCACGTGGTCACCCACGAAGGTGCGGAGGGCGACCTCACGAGCGCACTCCGGGAGATCGAAGCCCTGCCGGAGACGCGCGGGACGCCTTCGGCGCTTCCCGTCATCTCGGACCGGGGCGTCCCGGGCCTCGGCTGGTCCTAGCTTCGTGCCCGTCAGTAGGGTCCACGGCGTGACCGTCCCGCTCGTCGAGCGCTATCGCGACCGCCTGCCCTTGACCGACTCGACGCCGATCGTCTCGCTCGGCGAGGGCTCCACGCCGCTCCTCCCCGCTCCGCGGCTCTCCGCGCGGCTCGGCGTCGAGCTCTGGCTCAAGTGGGAGGGCGCCAACCCGACCGGGAGCTTCAAGGACCGCGGCATGACGGTGGCCGTCTCGAAGGCGGTCGAAGAGGGCGCCACCGCCGTCGTCTGCGCCTCGACCGGGAACACGGCCGCCTCGGCGGCGACCTACGCCGCGCGCGCTGGGCTGCGGGCGCTCATCCTCCAGCCCGCGGGTGCGGTCGCGCGCGGGAAGATCGCCCAGGCGCAGGCCGTGGGAGCGCGGGTCCTCGCGGTACAGGGGCCGTTCGAGGGGGCTCTCGACGCGGCGCGGGAGCTCGGGCGCCGCGACACCCACGCGCTCGTCAACTCGCTGAACCCGTTTCGCCTCGAAGGGCAGAAGACGGCGGTGTTCGAGATCGTCGAGGACCTCGGCGGCACGCCAGACTGCCTCGCGCTCCCCTACGGCGGCGGGGGGAACACGCGCGCCTACGCGCTCGGCTTCGACGAGCTCGGCGAAGGCCTGCCCCCTCTTCTCGCCGGTGAGGCCTCGGAGCGCGCCTTCACCATGGCGACCGCGATCCGCATCGCCAGGCCCGCCCACCGGGCCGAGGCCGAGGAGGCGGTTGCGCGCTCGGGCGGCTCGGTCGTCCCGCTCACCGACGAGGAGATCCTCGCCGCGTGGCGGGATCTCGCCGAGCAGGAGGGCGTCTTCTGCGAGCCCTCGTCGGCCGCCGGCCTCGCCGCGCTCGCACGCTCGCGGCCGGAGCGCGGCGCCCGTGTCGTCTGCGTCGTCACCGGCCACGGCCTCAAGGACCCGGACGCCGCCGCGCGCCTCTCGACCCCGCCGATCCCCGTCCCTCCCGACCCCGACGCCATCGCCGAGGCAGCGTCGTGAGCTTCCGGTGAGGATCTCCGTCCATGCCCCGGCCACGACGGCGAACATCGGAGCCGGGTTCGACTGCGCCGCCGTGGCGCTCGATCTCTGGAACGAGGTCGTGGTCTCCGACGGCGGCACGCCGGACCGGACGCACCTCGGCGTCCAGGCCTTCGAGCGGATCGACCCAGCGGACGGCCTCCGATTCGAGTTCTTCGACCGGATCCCTCGCGAGCGTGGGCTGGGGTCGAGCGCGGCTGTGATCGCGCTCGGCCTCGTCGCAGCGGCGCACGTCGCCGGTCGGGTGCCCGACCCTGAGTGGCTCCTCGCCGAGGGAGCGACGCTGGAGGGCCACGCCGACAATCTCGCCGCCGCGCTCGCCGGCGGCGCCTGCCTGACGTCGGCGGGGCGCATCCACCGGGTGGCGGACGGCGTCCCGGCGGTTCCGATCGCGCTCGTCCCCGAGGCGACGGTCGCGACGGCCGAGGCGCGCGCCGCGCTTCCAGAGCAAGTCCCGCTCGGCGATGCGGTCTTCACGGTAGGCCGGGCCGCCCTCCTGGGGGCGGCACTGGCCTCCGGCACGGAGGCCGTCTTCGAAGCCTCGCTCGACGACCGGCTCCACGAGCCGTACAGGGCGGTGCACGCACCGCTCCTCGCGGAGGTCCGCCAGGAGCTCCCGACGGGAGCGCTCGGTGCGACCATCTCCGGCTCGGGCCCGACCGTGATCGTGTGGGCCGACCCGGACCGTGCGCAAGAGTGCTCGGTGGAGCTCTCCAACCGTTTCCCCGACGTCGAGGTGCTCTGGCTCTCGACCTCTTCGAAAGGAGCTGAGCTCGTAACGTGAGCGACCCGTACGATCGCCCGTCCGACCCGGCCAAGCGCCGGAGCGCCGCGCTCACCGACGGCCCCGAGCGCGCCCCGGCGCGCGCGATGCTGAAGGGAATCGGCCTCACCGACGACGACCTCGCGCGCCCGCTCATCGGCGTCGCCACGACGTGGATCGAGACCATGCCGTGCAACTTCAACCAGCGCGAGCTGGCACAGCACGTGAAGGCGGGCGTCCGCGCGGCCGGCGGCACCCCGATGGAGTTCAACACGGTCTCCGTCTCCGACGGCGTTTCCATGGGGACCGAGGGCATGCGCGCCTCGCTCGTCTCGCGCGAGGTGATCGCCGACTCGATCGAGCTCGTCGCGCGCGGCCACCTGCTCGACGGGCTCGTCTGCCTCGTCGGCTGCGACAAGACGATCCCGGCGGCGGTGATGGCGCTCGCGCGTCTCGACGTGCCGGGCCTCGTGCTCTACAACGGCTCCATCGCCCCGGGGCGCTTTCGCGGGCGCGACGTCACCATCCAGGACGTCTTCGAGGCGGTCGGCGCGCACGCGGTCGGGAGGATGAGCGCCGAGGAGCTCCACGACCTCGAGGACGTCGCCTGCCCGGGTGCCGGCGCGTGCGGGGGACAGTTCACCGCGAACACCATGTCCACGGCGCTCGAGTTCCTCGGCATCAGCCCGGCGGGCCTCAACGGGATACCGGCACTCGTCCCCGCGAAGACGGAGGCGGCCGAGCAGGCGGGACGCCTCGTCATGGACATCCTCCGCCGCGACGTGCGGCCGTCCCAGGTGATCACACGCGAGGCGCTCGAGAACGCGATCGCTTCGATCGCGGCGACCGGCGGCTCGACGAACGGCGTCCTCCATCTGCTCGCCATCGCCCGCGAGCTCGACATTCCGCTCTCGATCGACGACTTCGACAGGATCGCGGCGCGCACACCGGTCGTCGCCAGCCTCAAGCCCGGCGGACGCTTCGTCGCGACCGACGTCTACGAGGCGGGCGGCGTCGCGCTCGTCGCGCGCGAGCTCCTGAAGCGCGAGCTCGTGCACGCGGGCGCGCCGAACGTCGACGGACGCTCGCTCGGCGAGATCGCGGCAGCAGTCGAGGAGCGGCCGGGCCAGGAGGTCGTGGTACCGATCGAGGCGCCGCTCAAGCCCACCGGCGGGCTCGCGATCCTCTACGGGAATCTCGCCCCGGAGGGCTGCGTCGTCAAGCTGGCCGGCCACGAGCGGCTGCTCCACCGCGGCCGAGCGCGCATCTTCGACTCCGAGGAGGCCTGCTTCGAGGCCGTGAAGGCGCGCCGGATCGAGCCCGGCGACGTCGTCGTCATCCGCTACGAGGGCCCGGCCGGTGGGCCCGGCATGCGGGAGATGCTGCACGTCACCGCCGCTATCGTCGGCGAGGGCCTCGGCGACGAGGTCGCGCTCGTCACGGACGGACGCTTCTCGGGCGCCACCCACGGCCTGATGGTCGGCCACGTCTCGCCGGAGGCAGCGCGCGGCGGCCCACTCGCGGCGCTTCAAGACGGGGACGTCGTCGTCGTGGACGTCGAGGCGCGCGAGCTCCGCGCCGAGCTCTCCGACGACGAGCTCGCCACGCGCCTGCGCGACTGGTCAGCGCCGACCCCGCGCTACGCGGAGGGCGTGTTCGCCAAGTACGCGGCGCTCGTCTCCTCCGCCTCGGAGGGCGCGGTCACGAGCGCCCGGCGGTGAGGATCGCTCTTCTCCCGGGCGACGGCATCGGCCCCGAGGTCGCGGCCGCCGCCGAGCGCGTCCTGCAAGAGCTCCCGCTCGACCTCGAGCTGGAGAAGCACCCGTTCGGCGGAGCGGCAATCGACGAAACCGGCGACCCGCTGCCGGCGGCGACGCTCGCCGCCGTCGAGAGCGCCGATGCCGTGCTCATGGGCGCGGTCGGCGATCCGCGCTTCGACGGCGCCGAGGTGCGGCCCGAGCAGGGGCTTCTTCGGCTACGCAGCGAGCTCGGCGTCTACGCGAACCTGCGTCCCGCCCACGGCGAGGGGGTCGACCTGCTCGTGGTCAGGGAGCTCGTGGGCGGCCTCTACTTCGGCGCCCGCGGGGTGCGCGACGACGGCACCGTCTTCGACACGATGGAGTACCGGCCCGACGAGGTCGAGCGGATCGCGCGCCGCGGCTTCGAGCTCGCGCGCTCGCGGCGCGGCCACGTCATGTCTGTCGACAAGGCGAACGTCCTCGACACCTCTCGCCTCTGGCGCCGCGTGGTGGAGCGCGTTGCGGGCGATTACCCCGACATCGAGCTGCGGCACATGCTCGTGGACAACTGCGGCATGCAGCTCGTCCTCGCGCCCGGTCAATTCGACGTGATCCTGACGGAGAACACCTTCGGTGACATCCTCTCGGACGTTGCCGCCGGCCTCACCGGCGGCCTGGGCCTCGCCGCCTCGGCCAGCCTCGGCGACGGCCGTCCCGGCATCTTCGAGCCCGTGCACGGCTCGGCGCCCGACATCGCGGGCCGAGGGATCGCCAATCCCGCCGCCATGCTCCGCTCGGCCGCGCTCATGCTCGCCCACGGCGTCGACCGGCCCGCCGAGGCAGCCCGCCTCGAAGCAGCGGTTGATGCGGCCGTCGCCTCGACCCCGACGCCCGACCTCGGCGGCACTGCGACGACCACCGAGTTCGCCGACGCAGTCGTCAGAGAGCTAGCGTCGAGGTAGGCGAGGGGTGCGCCGCCTCGAAGGCGGCGATCTCCTCCTCGTGCCGGAGGGTCAGGCCGATGTCGTCGAGGCCCTCGAGCAGCCGTCGGCGGTCGAACGCGTCGAGCTCGAAGCGGTAGGGACCGATCGTCTGCTCCTCGAGGTCGACGGTGAGCTCGGCACCGTGGCCACCCGCAATGAATTCGCGCACGTGCTCCTCCGGCAGGGCGATTGTCAGCAGCCCGATCTTCAGCGAGTTCGTGCGGAAGATGTCCCCGAACGACGGCGCCACGATGACGTCGAAGCCGTAGTCCTGCAGCGCCCAGGCGGCGTGCTCGCGCGAAGACCCGCAACCGAAGTTCCGCCCGGTGAGGAGAATGCACGCGCCCTCCGCGTCGGGGTGGTTGAGCTCGAAGTCGGCCTCCTTCGCCCAGTCGAAGAAGAGGAACTCGCCGAAGCCGGCGCGCTCGATCCGCTTCAGAAACTGCTTCGGGACCATCTGATCCGTGTCGACGTCGGAGCGGTCGAGCACCGCCACACGCCCGGTGGTGCGCTGGAACGGCTTCACGCCACCGGCTCCAGGGCCAGCTCGCGGACGTCGACGAAGTGGCCTGCGAGCGCAGTCGCGGCCGCCATCGCCGGGCTGACGAGGTGTGTGCGGCCGCCTCGCCCCTGCCGCCCTTCGAAGTTCCGGTTCGAGGTCGAGGCGCACCGTTCGCCCGGTTGGAGGATGTCGGGGTTCATGCCCAGGCACATGGAGCAGCCCGCACGCCGCCACTCGAAGCCCGCCGCCTCGAAGATCCGGTCGAGGCCCTCCTCCTCCGCCTGCCGCTTCACGCCTGCCGAGCCGGGGACGACGAGCGCCCGCACGCGCGGGTTGACGCGCTTCCCTGCCACGACCGTCGCCGCCTCGCGCAGATCCTCGATGCGCGCGTTCGTGCACGAGCCGATGAAGACACGGTCGACCCAGATCTCCTGGATCGGCGTGCCGGGCTCGAGGGCCATGTAGGCGAGGGCACGCTCCACGGCGTCACGGTCGGCTCGGTCGGAGAAGTCTGAGGGGTCGGGAACAACCCCGTCCACCGGGACGACCATGCCGGGGTTCGTGCCCCAGCTCACCTGCGGCGCGAGCTCCTCGACGTCCAGCTCGACCACGCGGTCGTACCCGGCGTCGGGGTCGGAGGGCAGGGCGCGCCAGCGATCGAGCGCCCGCTCCCAGTCGGCCCCTTGCGGCGCCGCGGGACGGCCCTCGAGGAAGGCGAAGGTCGTGTCGTCCGGAGCGATCATCCCGGCGCGCGCACCGGCCTCGATGGACATGTTGCAGATCGTCATGCGCCCGGACATGGGCAGGCTCCGGATCACGTCGCCTGCGTATTCGACCACGTGACCCACTCCGCCGGCGACGCCGATTCGGCCGATCGCGCTGAGGATGACGTCCTTGGCGGTGACGCCGAGCGGCAGCGAGCCGGCGAAGCTCAGCAGCATGGTCTTCGGCTTCTGCTGCGGCAGGGTCTGGGTGGCGAGCACGTGCTCGACCTCCGAGGTGCCAATGCCGAAGGCGAGCGCTCCGAGCGCGCCGTGGGTCGACGTGTGGCTGTCGCCGCAGACGATCGTCATCCCGGGCTGCGAGAGCCCGAGCTCCGGGCCGATCACGTGGACGATTCCCTCGCGCCCGCTCCCGGTCGCGTAGAGGCGGACGCCGAACTCGTCGCAGTTTCGCCTCAGCGCTTCGAGCTGCGCCGCCGCAAGGTCGTCCGCCGGCCGGTCGTCGGTTGGGACGTTGTGGTCCATCGTCGCGAGCGTGAGGTCCGGACGCCGAACCTTGAGGCCCGCGAGGCGGAGGCCTTCGAAGGCCTGCGCCGAGGTCACCTCGTGCACGAGGTGGAGGTCGACGTAGAGGAGCGGCGCCTCGTCCTCGGGCTCGGCGACGAGGTGCGCGTCCCAGACGCGATCGAACAGCGTCTTTCCCATCTGCGTATTGTGGCAATTGGGTACCGTCGCCGCGATGGCCGAGCGTGTCCTCTCGACCCGAGACCTCAATCGCGCCCTGCTGGCCCGGCAGCTCCTGCTCGAACGCTCGAGGCTCCCGCTGGTTCGGGCGCTCGAGCGCCTCGGCGGCATCCAGGCGCAGTACGCGCCCTCGTCGTACCTCGGGCTGTGGAGCCGTCTGGAGGGCTTCGAGCTCGCCCACCTCACACGCGCGCTCGAGCGGCGCCGCGCCGTGCAGGGAACGCTCCTGCGCTCGACCATCCACCTCGTCTCGGCGGGCGACTACTGGAGCTTCGCACTCGGCAGCCGGTCCGCACGGCAGGCCGCCTGGCTCCGGTACGACAAGAAGCGGCTGTCGAACGCTGATCTCGAGGGGGCGGCCGCGGAAGTGCGGAGCCTGCTCGCCGGGAAGGTCGCTCACCGCGACGAGCTCCTCGAGCTCGCCCGCCGGCGCGACCCCGAGCGGCCGACGCACCTCTGGAACGGGCTCAGCGCCTGGGTCGAGCTCGTGCGCGCGCCGCCTTCGGGCACCTGGGATCGGCGACGGGCCGACCTCTACGCGCTGGCCGCGGACTGGCTGGGCCGGCCGGATACGACACCGGAGCAGGGCCTGAAGCTGCTCCTGCGCCGCTACCTGGGCGCATTCGGCCCTGCGCGTCTCGCGGACGTCGCCAACTGGGCCGGCGTTCCGGTCGCGAACCTGCAGACGGCGGCCGAAGGCCTCCGCCTACGCCGTTTCCGCAACGAGGAGAGCGCCGAGCTCGTCGACGTGCAGCGGGCGCCGCTTCCGGCCGGCTCGACACCGGCTCCCGCCCGCTTCCTCCCGACCTGGGACGCAACGGTCCTCGTCCACGCACGCGCGACGCAGATCCTTCCGGAGGAGTACCGCCCGCTCGTCTTCGACACGAAGACCCCGCACTCGACGCCGACGTTCCTCGTCGACGGCTCCGTCGCCGGGAAGTGGCGGGTCGAGCGGAGCGGAAAGAATGCGACCCTGACGCTCGAGTCCTTCGAGACGGTTCCCGCCGCAGCGAAGCGGGATCTCCGCGGCGAGGCCGAGCGCCTGGTGCGCTTCCACGAGCCGGACGCGGAGTCGCACGCGGTCGTGGGCGCCGGGTAGAGGGCCGGGTCGCCTGGGCGCGACTGGGATGGGATAGCGTCCGCTCCTCATGTCCGTGCTCCAGCGTGACGATGCGCCGCCCGCGCGCGTGCTCGAGATCGCCGAGCCGGCCGTCGGGCTCGACGCCGTCGTCGTCATCGACCACGAGCTCTTCGAGACCTCGGCCGGGGGAACCCGGATGGCGCCCGACGTGACGGCCGACGAGGTGGCCCGACTGGCGCGCGCGATGACCTGGAAGCTCGCCGTCTGCGGCATCCCCTACGCCGGCGCCAAGGCAGGGATCCGGTTTGCCGGCGGCGACCGCGCGGCCGTGCTCGAAGCCTTTCTCGAACGCGTGCGCCCGTGGCAGGACTTCTTCCTCACAGGGCCCGACATCGGAACGCAGCCTGAGGACTTCCTCGCCCTCGAGCCCGACGGGAGCCCAACGCCTCTCTGGGCGCGCACGCACGAAGGGATGGGCATGGACGATCTGGCCGTCGGCTACGGGATCAGGGGCGCAGCGGCGGTCGCGCTCGAGCGGCTCGGACGACCCTTCGAGGGCGCGAGGATGGCTATCGAGGGGTTCGGAAAGGCGGGTGCCGGCACTGCCCGTGCCTGCGCGCGTGCCGGGGCGCGCGTGATCGCGGTCAGCACTATCGAAGGTGCGCTCCTCGATCCGGGCGGGCTCGACGTGGACGCGCTGCTCGCGCTCCGCGCCAGTCACGGCGACGCCTTCGTCCACCACGGCACCGTCCCTGCTCGCCCCCGCGAGGCACTCTTCGCGGTCGAATGCGACGTGCTCGTTCCGGGCGCACGTCCTCACGTCATCAGGCCCGACTCGGCGGACGAGCTTCGCTGCGCCGCCGTCGTTCCGGCCGCGAACATTCCTTACGCTCCCGGCGCGGCTGACGCGCTGCAGGCGCGGGGAATCCTCGCCCTACCGGACTTCGTCACGAACGCCGGCGGCATCCACCTGTACGAGGCGCCCGAGTGCAGTGAGGATCCGACACGCTGCCTGGCTGCAGTCGAGCGGCTCGTCGGCGAAACCACTCGTCGCATCCTGGCCGTCGCCGACGCCGACGGCGTAACCCCCACGGAAGCAGCCCTCAGCCTCGCCCGTACGTTCCTGGCATCAGCCGCGAGCTAGGGCAGAGCCGCCCGCAAGTACGATCTCGACGAGCGAAAGGAGAAGAGATGGCGTTACAGATCAACGACACGGCTCCGGACTTCACCGCGGAGACGACGGAAGGAACGATCCAGTTCCACGACTGGATCGGCGACTCCTGGGCGGTGCTCTTTTCGCACCCCAAGGACTTCACGCCGGTCTGCACGACCGAGCTCGGCTACATGGCCAGGATCAAGCCGGAGTTCGACCGGCGCAACGTCAAGATCATCGGCCTCTCGGTCGACGCTACCTCGGACCACGAGGGCTGGGCCGCCGACATCGAGGAGACGCAGGGCCACGCGCCCAACTACCCGATCATCGGGGATGCCGACTTCGCCGTGTCGAAGCTCTACGGGATGCTCCCCGCGGGGACCGCGGGCGACGCCAAGGCGCGCACCCCCGCCGACAACCAGACCGTGCGCAACGTCTTCGTCATCGGCCCGGACAAGAAGGTCAAGCTCGTCCTCGTCTACCCGATGACGACCGGCCGCAACTTCGACGAGGTGCTGCGGGTGATCGACTCGCTCCAGCTCACCGCCAAGCACAAGGTCTCCACGCCCGTGAACTGGCAGCAGGGCGAGGACGTCATCATCGCCGGCTCGGTGTCGAAGGACGAGGCGCGTGAGCTCTGGCCCGAAGGCTGGGAGGAGCCGAAGCCGTACATCCGGATCGTCCCGCAGCCGAGTTGAGCTCGGGGGCGCCACGCAGAATGAGAAAACCCCGCGTGTGCGGGGTTTTCCGTTAGCAGGCCTGTAAGCCGGATTCTGTCGAGGGTGACCATCCATCTCGGCCTCCGGTCTCCCGGAGGCTCGTGCAGCGTACCCGGCTCCCTTGGCGGGCCACCTCGGCGGAGCCTGTTCGCCTTGCACCGGACGGGGTTTGGCAGCCGCCGTGTCACCACGACGCTGGTGGGCTCTTACCCCACCTTTTCACCCTTACCGCCGGCGTCTCCGGAGAAGTTTCGCCGGTGGCGGTCTCCTTTCTGTGCCACTTTCCGTCGGCTTTCGCCGCCTGGGGTTTCCCCAGCGTCCTGCCCTACGGTGTCCGGACTTTCCTCGAGCCGCTCGCGCGGCCCGCGGTCACCCGGCCTGCACCCCCAAGTGTAGCGTGGCGCCGCCGGCCTTCCTGAAGCCGGATCCGCACTCAGGGCACTCGAGCCCCCCGTCACGGTGCAGGACGAACTCGCCGCACGCCGGACATTCCAGGCTCGCGCCGCGCATGAGCGCCATGAGCTCCTGGTCGAGCGTGCGGTTGAGGGCCACCACGTCCACGAGCTACCCCACTCTCCGAAAGACCCCGACGACCTTGCCGAGGATGCTGACGTGCTCGGGGTAGAGCGGCTCCATCGCCGAGTTCTCCGGCTGCAGGCGCACGCGGCCCTTTTCCCGGAAGAAGCGCTTCACCGTCGCCTCGTCCGCGGCCTCGTCCTGGCCGGCCAGCGCCACGACGATGTCCCCGTCCCGCGCGGTCTGCTGCCGCTGGACGACGACGAAGTCGCCGTCCAGGATCCCCGCCTCGACCATGCTCTCGCCCTTGACGCGAAGCAGGAACTCCTCGCCTCCGCGCGAGAGCGTGTCGGGAACCGCCAGGTGGTCCTCCACGTTCTCCTCCGCGAGCAGCGGCCCGCCGGCGGCGATCTCGCCAACGAGCGGCAGCACGCGCACCTCCCCCACGTCGGGCACGGTGACGGTCGCTCCGGCGGCTGTCCGCTCGCGCTTCGTGAGCTCGAGCGCCCGCGGCTTCGTCGGGTCGCGACGCAGGTAGCCGGCGCGCTCGAGGTTGGCCAGATGAGCGTGGACCGTGGACGGCGAAGCGAGCCCCACCGCCTCTCCGATCTCGCGCACGGTAGGCGGATACCCGTGCGAATCCGAGTAGCTGACGACGAACTCGTAGACCTCCCGCTGACGCTGCGTGAGCATCGGCCTCCCTCGCTGGTCGAACGTCTGTTCGCACAAAGGTAGCGCGGCAGCCGGACGGAGTCAACAAGGGCCACGCTACAATTCGGCCGTCACGCGCTGGTGGCGGAATTGGTAGACGCGCAAGGTTGAGGGCCTTGTGGCCCGAACGGGCCGTGGAGGTTCAAGTCCTCTCCAGCGCATGGGAGGGCGCCCGCGGGCGCCCTTTTCGTGCCTTGCGCGCAGCCGGGTCGAACCGCGTCAGTAAGGTACGCACGGCCGTGCAGGACCTCGCCGGACAAGCGATCGACGCAGCTGTCGCCGACGGCGCGGGCTACGCCGACGCCCGCGTCGTGCAGCGCCGCGCGCAGCTCGTGGCGACGAAGAACGGCGAGGTGGACTCGGTCTCGGACTCAGAGACCGAAGGCATCGGCGTCAGGGTGCTGGTCGACGGCGCCTGGGGCTTCGCCGGCGACCCTCGCCTCTCCAAGGAAGGCGCCCGCGATGCCGCGGCCCGGGCCGTGGCGTTCGCGAGGGCGAGCGCCACGCGGGCGGGCGCGCGCGTCGAGCTGACTCCGAGACCGCCTGCGGTCGGCGACTACGCGCCCACGGTCGAGCGCGACCCCGTCGACGTGCCGCTGGAGGAGAAGATCGCCCTCTGCCTGCGGGCGGAGGAGGGCATGCATCGGCCCGAGGTGAAGATCACCGAGGCGACCGTCCGCGCGATGCGCGAGCAGCGCGTCTTCCGCTCCACCGAGGGCGCAAGCGTCACGCAGCGCTTCGTTGAGTGCGGCGGCGGCATCGACGCGCTCGCGGTCTCGGACGACGGCCGCGTCCAGAACCGCAGCTACCCGAGTGCGCACGGCGGGTCGAGCGCCCAGGCGGGCTGGGAGTTCGTGGAGGGCCTCGGGCTCGACCGGGAAGCGTCGCGCGTCGGCGAGGAGGCGGCGGCGCTCCTCACCGCGGCTCCCTGCCCCTCCGGCGTCACGACGATCGTCGTCGACGCCGAGCAGATGGTGCTCCAGGTCCACGAGTCGGTCGGCCATCCGACCGAGCTCGACCGCGTTTACGGGACGGAGGCAGCCTATGCCGGCACGAGCTTCCTCAAGCCGCAGGACCTCGGCACGCTCCGCTACGGCTCGGAGCACATGAACATCACCGCCGACCCGACCACGCCGCTGGGTCTCGGGACGTTCCGCTGGGACGACGAGGGCTCGCCGGCCCGCCGTCAGCCGGTCGTCGAGGGCGGCGTCCTCGCCGGCTATCTCGCCTCGCGGGAGACCGCCGCCCGGATCGGGCGGGATCTCGGCGGCTCCATGCGCGCTGACAGCTGGAGCCGCATGCCGCTCGTACGCATGTCGAATCTCCATCTCGAGCCCGGCGCCGGGAGCCTGGAGGGCCTGATCGCCGACGTCGACGACGGCCTCTACCTCTGCACGAACAAGAGCTGGTCGATCGACGACAAGCGCCTCAACTTCCAGTTCGGCACGCAGGCGGCGTGGGAGATCAAGAAGGGAAAGCTCGGCAAGTTGCTGCGCGACCCGACGTACATGGGCGTCACGCCGGAGTTCTGGGGGCGGCTCGACGCCGTGGCCGGGCCGGAGGAATGGAGGATGTTCGGCCTCACCAACTGTGGCAAGGGCCAGCCGGGCCAGCACGCCCATGTCTCCCACGGAACCTCGCCGGCGCGCTTCCGCGACGTCCAGGTGGGCGTCCGTTCGTGACTCGCGCCCTCGAGCTAGCCGAGCGTGCCGTCAAGGCCGCCGAGGGCGACGAGGCGGACGCGTCCGTTCACGTCGAGAGCTCCGGGTTCGCCCGCTTCGCCGCCTCCGCCGTCCACCAGCCGACCCTGATTCGCGACGAGGCAGTCACGCTGCGCGTGGTCAGGGACGGCCGCGTCGGCTGTGCGACGACGAACCGCACCGACGACGAGGGCCTCGCCGACGCCGCGCGCCACGCCGCCGCCGCGGCCGAGAGCTCCCCCGTCGACCCGGGATTCGCCGGCCTCCAGGAGCCGGCGCCCGTCCCCGCCGTCGAGGGCTACGACGACGCGACGGCACTCCTCTCGCCGGAGGAGCAGGCGGGGGCGGCAGCCGCGGCGATCGCCGCGGCGCCCGACCTCGGGCTCTACGGCTACTACACGAGCGGCGTCACCGAGATCGCGGTCGCATCGACGACCGGCCTCGCGGTCTCCCAGGCCATGACCGACGCGAGCGTCCTGACGCTCGCCGCTGACGACGACTCGTCCGGCTACGCCGAGGCAACGTCCTGGCGCGCGTCGGACCTCGACCCGGCCGCCGTGGCGAGCGAGGCCGCGGAGAAGGCGGCCGACACGCGCGGCGCGACACCGGTCGAGCCCCAGACCTTCCGCGCGGTGCTCGAGCCGTACGCGATCTCGGAGCTCCTCTTCTACTTCGCCTTCACCTCGCTGAACGCGCTCGCCCTGCTCGAAGGGCGCAGCTACCTCTCCGGGAGGCTCGGCGAGAAGCTCTTCGACGAGAGCTTCACCCTCTGGGACGACGGGCTCGACCGGCGCAACTACCCGAAGTCGTTCGACCTTGAGGGCGTCCCGAAGCAGCGCGTGCTCATGGTGGAGGACGGGGTCGCTCGCGACGTCGTCTGGGACCGCCGCACCGCGAAGCAGGCCGGGGACGGCCACGTCTCGACGGGACACGCGCTGGCGCCGCCGGCGCAGGCCTTCGGGCCGATCCCTTTCAACCTCTCGATGGCCGGCGGCGAGGCCGGGTCGGTCGACGAGCTCGCCGAGCTCGTCGATGACGGCATCCACGTGACCCGCCTCCACTACCTCGGCGTCGTCGACCCGCGGGAGGGAATCATCACCGGCATGACGCGCGACGGCACCTTCCGCATCGAGGGAGGCAAGGTGACGACGCCGGTCGTCAACCTCCGCTTCACGACGTCTTTCCCAGCACTCGCCGCCGGTTTGCTCGGCCTGACGAAGGACGTCACCCTCGTCAATCGCAGCGACTTCTACGACGAGCGCTACCCGTTCGGTACGCTCGTGCCCGCGGTGGCGACGAGCGCGTTCACGGTGGTCGGCACGGGGTCGGGCCCGGGGCTCTGATGAGCGTCCTCGTCCTGGTCGGCACGCGCAAGGGCCTCTTCCTGCTCGAGAGCGACGACGACCGCCGCGAGTGGGAGCTCGCCGGCCCCGTCCTCACCGGCTGGTCGATCTTCCACGCGATCGCCGACCCGCGCGACGGGACGATCCACGCGGCCACCAACAGCGAGGTCTACGGCGCCACGGTCCATCGCTCGGCCGACCGCGGCGAAACCTGGGCCCGGGCCGAGGAGCTCGGGCTTCCCGAGGACACCGGGCTGACGCTCGAGAAGACCTGGCACGTCGAGCCGGGGCGCGAGGGCGAGGACGGTCGGCTCTGGCTCGGCGCGGCGCCCGGCGCCCTCTTCCGCACCGACGACGGCGGCGTGTCGTGGGCCCCCGTCGACGGCATCGTGCGCCACGAGACCCGCGACCGCTGGCACCCCGGGGCGGGCGGCATGTGCTGCCACTCGATCGCGCTCGACCCGGACGAGCCGCACCGCATCTACGTGGGCATCTCCGCTGCCGGCGTCTTCGGGAGCGAGGACGGCGGCGAGACCTGGACGCCGGCGAACCAGGGCACGGCGGCCGATTTCCTGCCCGATCCCTTCCCCGAGCTGGGCCAGTGCGTGCACAAGCTGCTCGTCCACCCGGGCCGGCCCGAGCGGCTCTGGCAGCAGAACCACTGCGGCGTCTACCGCTCCGACGACCGCGGCGAGAGCTGGGAGCGGCTGGAGGCCAACGGGCTCCCGAGCGGCTTCGGCTTCCCGCTCGCCCTCGACCACCGCGAGCCCGACTCCGCGTTCGTCGTCCCCGAGGAGAGCTCCGAGAACCGGGTGACACCGAACGGCCGCCTCGGCGTCTACCGGACGCGGGACGGCGGCTCTTCGTGGGAGCTTCTCACCGACGGCCTGCCGCAGCGCGCGTGGGGAGCCGTCATGCGGGAGGGCTTCTCCTCCGACCGGCTCGACCCGCCCGGGATCTACCTCGGCACCCAGAGCGGCTCGGTCTTCGTCTCCCCGGACGCCGGCGACACGTGGGTCGAAGCGGCCGACCAGCTTCCGCCGATCCTTTCGGTGGAAGCCGCCCGCTCGTAGTGACCGTGGTCCTCCTCCCCTCTCTCCTCGCCGCCGAGGCCGGCGGCCGCAACCGCTTCGAGCTCGAGGCCGAGACCCTCGGCGCGGCCCTGCGCGAGCTGCCGGTCGCGAGCCTCGTCCTCGACGAGCGCGGCGACCTCCGCCGGCTCGTGAACGTCTACGTCGACGGCGTCGACGCCCGCGACCGCGACGGCCTGGCGACCGAGCTCGCAGGCAACGAGACGATCAGGCTCGTCGCCGCCATCGCCGGCGGACGGCGCTAGTCGAACTGGTAGAAGAGGACGACCGTGTTGGCGGCGAAGAGGAGCGCGACGAGCACCGTCAGACGCGTGAGGTTCCGCTCGACGATGTGCTGGCCTCCCTGGGAGGCCGGCGTGAAGCCGAGGCCGCCGAAGCCCGTGTCCCGGCCCGAGTGCAGGAGCACGAGGACGATGAGTCCGGCGGAGAGCAGAACCTGGATGACGGCGAACAGTCCGAGCACGCGCTCAGGCTAGCAGCTAGCCCTGGCCCGGCCCCGTGCGGCTGATCTCGAGGCCGCGCGCCGCTCCGACGTGCTCGACCTGGAGCGTCGTGTGGTCGATCGCGAACCGCTCGTGGAGGAGTGCCTCGAGCTCGAGCCGGATGCGATGGCAGTCCGCGCCGGGCTGGACGAGCACATGCGCGGAGAGCGCGGGGAAGCCGTCGGTGACCGTCCAGACGTGGAGGTCGTGCGCCTCGACGACTCCGGGATGGGCCGCCATCGCCGGCCCGACCTCGGCGGGTGCCGCCGACTCGGGCGCGCCCTCCAGGAAGATCCGCCCCGACTCGCGCAGGAGCGACCACGACGCGGCGAACATGAGCCCAGCGACGAGCAGCGAGGCGACGGGGTCGAGCCGGTTCCAGCCGGTGAGGAGGATGAGGAGCGCGGCGACTCCCGTGCCGACGAACGCGGCCAGGTCGGTCACGATGTGCAGGTAGGCGCCGCGAATGTTGAGACTCTGCCGGCGCGCCCGGGAGAGGAGCGCGACGACGACGAGATTCACGACGATGCCGGCGGCCGCGACGATACCGACGACCGCGGCGTCGACCTCGGGCGGGTCGATCAGCCGGCGGATCGCCTCGTAGACGATCCAGGCACCGAAGAAGAGCAGCGTGATCCCGTTGGCCTGCGCCGCCAGGATCTCGACGCGCCCGAAGCCGAACGTCCAGCGCCCGCCCGCCGGCCGGGCCGCCAGCGAGGCCGCGAGGAGTGCCAGCGCGAGAGCCGCCGCATCGGTGAGCATGTGCCCCGCGTCGGCGAGCAGCGCCAGCGAGCTCGCGAGGGTGCCGAAGACGACCTCCACGACCATGAAGCCGAGGAGGAGCGCGAGCGAGAGCGCGAGCAGCCTGCGGTCGGCGACGCCGCTTACGCGACGCTCTCCGTGGTCGTGCTGGCCGTGCATGCCTCTCATTGTGCCGCCGACGCTGGTGGAGGCTCCCGGCGCTCCTCCCCGAACGGGGGAATGACCGCGTACGGGGACGCCGCTACGGTCGGAGAATGGCGAAATCTGCGGCCGCCGGCGTCGACGTCGCCGTCGTCGAGGAACACCTGGCTCGCTACGCGGTCTCCTGCCCGCTGTGCAAGGCGGTCGATCGGCTCGGGGTCGGACAGCACCCCTGCGAGCTGAGCTCGCCGGGCAACGGCAAGGACTCGATCCCCGTGATCGTCGTCATGTGCACGCGCTGCGGCTACCTGATGCCGCTCGCGGCAGACCGGGTCTCCCCCGGAGAGGAGAAGGCGGCCTGAGCCGCCTTCTCGGGGCCGTCCTCAGGCGGCCTTGAGTCGCCGCGAGTCGCGCTCGAGCCGCTCTTCGGCCCGCGCGCGGGCGCGGATTGCATCCGACGGGCCGAAACGGTCGTGGGCACGCAGGGCGCGCGCCTCCGCCCACAGCTCGTCGATCTGCTTGGAGAGCTCGGCGGCCTCGGCCGACTTGGCGGGATCGACGCCGTCGTTGAGCTCGTGCCAGAGCTCGGCACGCCGTTCGACGGCACGCTCGAGCTCCTCCCGGATGTTTTTGATCGTACGCATACACCTGATTAAACGAGGCTGCGAAACCATGAATTCCGTCGGCGACGGGACGCCCGCCGGGGAGTGAACCGGAACTCAGCAGTCCGGAAGCTTGCCGAGGAGCTCGCGGAGCGTCTCGATGTCGTCGCCGGTCAGGTGCTCTTCGAGGAGCGCGGCGACGGCGCGCTCGTGGTCGCCGGCCGCGCGCTCGAGCGCGCGTGCGCCGGCGTCGGTCAGACGGGCGTAGGTCACGCGCAGGTCGGTCGGGCACGAGGCCCGTTCGACGAGGCCGGACGCCTCCAGCCCTTCGAGCAGCCGAGTGACACCGGACGGCGAGAGCACGAGGCGCCGAGCGAGCTCGACCCGCTTGAGGACCTGGCCTTCCGCCCGTGAGAGCAGCTGGAGGGCTTCGTAGTCGTTGATGCTGAGGCCGTGGTCGGCGAGAAGCCGGGAGCTGAGGCAGCGGGTGGTCGACGCGTGCGCGCGCAGCAGCCTTGTGTACGTATCGACGGCCGACGTATGAGAGGTTCCCGTGACAGACACTTGCGTCCGCAAATTCTTCTGCTAGCATTACTTGCGATCACAATAGTATACCGATCAAGAAGTGAGGAGAGGGATGAGCACAACAACGACCAGCACGATCGCACCCGCCGGGACGTGGAGCACGGACCCGGTTCACTCCACCGTCGGCTTCGAGGTCCCCTACCTCGCAGGGACCTTCAAGGGAACGTTCCGCGATGCCTCCGCGACGCTCAATGTGGCCGAAGACGGGGACACCACGCTCGAGGGCAGCGCCCGGGTGGCGAGCGTCGACGTCAAGGACGAGAACCTGAACGCCCACCTCCAGAGCCCCGACTTCTTCGACGCAGAGTCCCACCCCGAGCTCCGCTTCCGCGCCGAGGATCTGAGGCTTCAGGGCGATGAGCTGACGATCGAGGGCGAGATCGTGATCAAGGGCACGACGAAGCCGGTCACGCTGACCGGCACGGTCGTCCCTCCGATCGAAGACCCCTGGGGCAACACGCGGGTCGGCATGACGGTCGCCGCGACCGTCGACCGCACCGACTTCGGGCTCAACTGGAACAACCCGCTCCCGACCGGCGGCCCCGCGCTCGGGAACGACGTCTCGATCACCGCCGAGCTCCAGTTCGTCAAGGCCGCTTGAGGAGAATGAAGATCCTCGGCATCTCCGGCAGCCTGCGCCGGGACTCCTACAACACCAGCCTGCTGCGGGCAGCAGGTGAGCTCTTACCTACCGGCGTGGAGCTGGAGACCTGGGAGGGCCTGAAGGGCGTGCCGCCCTACGACCAGGACGACGACACGGCCGACGCGCCGGCGGCGGTCGCGCAGCTCCGCTCCGCCGTCGCCGGCGCCGACGCCGTCCTCATCGCCACGCCCGAGTACAACGCCTCGATCCCGGGGCACCTGAAGAACGCCCTCGACTGGGTCTCCCGGCCCGTTGCGACGAATCCGCTCCGCAACAAGCCGGCGGCCGTCATCGGGGCCTCGACGGGCGCGTTCGGGGCGGTGTGGGCGCAGGCCGAGCTCCGGAAGGTCCTGGCGACGATCGGCGCCCGTGTCCTGGAGACCGAGGTCGCCGCCCGGCACGTTGCGGAGCACTTCGACGAGAACGGGCGCCTGCTCGACGAGGGCCTCTGCGCCGAGCTCGCCGAGGTGGTCGACGAGCTCGCCGCCGCAGTCCGCGCCCCCGCGGAGGCGCAGGCGGCGGTCGCTTTCGCGGCGTAGACCCTCAGAGGACGCCGGCACGCCTGCGTAGGACCAAGGCTCTAGGTCATGGGCGGCCGGGGCGACTCATGCGCCGAGGTTGGCCTCTCTAACATCCGCGACCGTGACTCGCGCGATCTTGTAGGACTCACCTAACCGGATGCCGCGGTGCTGCCCGTTTCGCGCGGGCTCGATTCGAAGTGCTCCCTCAACCTTGGTCGGGAGATCTTCGATAGGCACGAGGTAGGCGCTGCCGGTCTCCGGACAGTAGACGGCAAAGCAATCGATCTCCCCCAGATAGTCACGCCGAGGTGCTCGCGGGCGAGAGTGATGCCCATACGAACTGCATGTCGAGAAGCGAACAGCTCCGGCGCGGAGCCTCCCTGTCTTGCACTGGACGCGAAGCAGGCTCACGCCGTCGTCAATAACGAGGTCATAGCGGGTGTTTTCCCCAAACGGCAGGAACACGGCGTAGCCTGCGTCGTGTAGCGCAAGCATCGTCGCTAGTGTCGATCGATCGCCGACCGTCTTGGGGTGAGGCATCAACAGATCGTGGCGCAGCTTGCGGATGGGCCACGCCCCAAAATGCCAGTTGCTCCTTCGCCTACCATGTTCCTCGTGCCGGAGTAGCTCAGCTGGTAGAGCAACGGATTTGTAATCCGTAGGTCGTGGGTTCGAGTCCCGCCTCCGGCTCCTTCAGCAGCGAAACAGGGACAAGGCGGCAGCTGGCACCGACCTTGCCAAACGCGTCGAAGTCCTCGACGAGAAGATCTCAACTCTCGAGGTCATGATCGATGACTTGCGACCTGCGCTCGCTCGCGTTGAAGCGTTGGTGCGCAGCGCGACGAACGCCTAGTCGTCCAGCACCGCGCGGCTCGACTGATGCTGGAGCACCTTGCGCTTCACGCGCTGGAGCGCGTTGTCGATCGTCTTCGTGTCGCAGCCGAGCTCCTCGGCCATCTCCTCGTACGAGTTGCCCTCCAGGTAGAGGCGGAGGGCGTCCGACTCGAGGGACGAGAGGCCCGTCCCCAGGCAGAAGATGAGGCTCTGCAGCTCCTCCGTCGAGATGACGCAGACGGCCGGGTCGTCGACGCCGGGGCCAGGGAGGGCATCCCCCAGCGTGCACTCGCCGTCGTCCTGGCCGGCCGGGGTCTGGCTGAAGGACACGTACGTGTTGAGCGGCGCGTGCTTGAAGCGCGTCGCGGTCTTGATCGCCGTGATGATCTGGCGGGTGATGCAGAGCTCGGCGAAGCTCCGAAACGACGTCTCCTTGTCGGCGCGAAAGTCGCGGACGGCCTTGTAGAGCCCGATCAGGCCTTCCTGGTTCAGGTCGTCGGACTCGCCGCCGACCAGGAAGTACGAGCTGGCCTTCAGCCTGACGAAGCCCGTGTAGCGGCGGATGAGCGCGTCCATCGCGGCCTCGTCGCCGTTCCTCGCGCGCACGACGAGCTGGAGAT
>Ga0268386_10000166_pt1 | contig 39453 bp, 25 predicted proteins | sample RVTome_15_FD_200260 | JGI IMG/M metagenome (GOLD analysis project Ga0268386, IMG submission 200260) | Soil microbial communities from uranium-contaminated site in the Upper Colorado River Basin, Wyoming, United States - RVT150D86... ... | reverse complement strand
CCGGTTCCGCTGGACGTGACGAAAAACCGGGGGCTAGCGCCCGCCGGCTGATTTCGGAGCTGGACCGGCTGATCGGCAGCGGCACGATGGCGGAGTTCACCGCGTGGGGCGCGAAGCTTTCCGAGACCCAGTTGCAGTTCGTCGAGCTGGACCTCGCAAAGCGGATGGCCGAGGCGTCGCATCTGAACTGGGGAGACATTCGGCTGGCGCTGGCGGCGCGGCGTTACGCCGAACAGCTCGCCGCCTTTGCCGCTGACGAATGGGCCTGGGTCGGCGACGACCTGCTGGCCGCCGACCGCCTGCGGAACTCCGCGGAGCGGCAACTGCTGGACGGCATCGGCGCCGATTACCGCCGGCGGTCCCGCGATGTTCTCGCCGCCGCCGTGCAACGCTACGCCGCCGTCGGCGACCGGCTGCGGGTGCTGCGGGACGGGCGGTCGGCGTACCGCGACGCGGCGTACCGGGCGGCCGACGTCGTTCGCTGGCATCACGCGACCGATTTCGGTCCCGAAGGAAACGGGCCGACGCCGCAACAGGTCCGGCAGTTGCTGACGACATTGAAAGACCTCGCCGCGCGGCTCGACGCGCCGTCGGCTTCCAACGCCGACGCAGTCCGCCGGCTGACGGCGGTCTTGCGGGGAGTTCAGGCGGACCTCTCCGCGCGCGGCGTGGCGTCGGTGCAACCGGTCGTGGAGCGGCTGCTGGGTGCCACCGGCAGAGAAGCTGCCAGTGCCACGCGCCCCCTCGCGGGTGACCGCCTGCGGTTGGAGGCCGCATTGCAGTTGCCGCTCGTCGCCGGCGACTTGCGATTAAGAGTCTTGCAGGCGGCCGACCGGCTGTCGCAATCCCAGGCCGAGTCGCTTTCCCGTGATGCGCACGATTGGAGCGGTCCCGACCAGCGGGTCGTCAGCCACGACGACTGGCGGAAACTGCTCGTGCGGGCGGAACTCGACGTCCTGCTCGCCGAGGCGGCCATGCTCACGCCGGCCGACGTTCGTAGTGACCGGCTTCAGCCGGTCAACGGACCGGCTGAAGCCGGTCACTACGAACCTGCCGCCGCGCTGCTGTCGGTGCAGAACGCGGGCAACGAAACCGACGCGCGATGGGCGGCCCATCGCCGGCTGGCAACGGCCCTGCGGCAGGCGCGCGGCCGGTTGCCGCAGACGTTGATGGCCGCCGGGCAAGCCCCCGGCAAGATTGAAGCGGTGCTTCGTCGCGGCCGCGTGCTGGTGACGATGCCCCCCTCACCGTTCGACGCCAACGAGCTCATCCGCCGTCGCGGGCTGTATCGCGCCCTGCAGCGGGAGCGCGTGGCCCGGCAACGCTCCGAGGCGGCCCTCAGCGATGCCTCGGGGCCGGATGTTCGTAGTGACCGGCTTCAGCCGGTCAACAGACCGGCTGAAGCCGGTCACTACGAACCCGCAGCGGTCGAGATCGAAAGTCCCGGCAGCGTTTCACTGGTCGACACGCCGTCGGCTTCGGTGACGGTTCGCGTTCGCAATCCGGGAACGCAGTCGCGGACGATCAAGACAGTCGTCGAATTCGACGGCCAACTGCTGGAAGTCGCGCCGGAAACGGGCAACGCCGGCCTGCTCCCACGGGGAATTCCCGCCAAGACACCCGGTGTTTCCAAAACACCGGGTGTCTTCGACGCCGTTGATGCGGCATTAGCGGCGGCGACCGGCGTTTCCCTGCGGGATTCCTCGACGCACGAAATCCGATTGACGCTCCGCCGCAAGGACGTCCGCACGTCGCAGCCGACCCGGCTGGTCGTGCACGTGGCGCTGGCGGAAGCAGCCGCCGGTGGCACGCCGCGGGTCGTGCGGCGCGCGACGACGATCGCGCTGCCTTCCGCGAAATCGCTGGAAGTGCTGTTCCGGTCGCCGGGCATCGACGGCCCCACCGTCGGCCGCGAGAACGGCCTGACGGCGCTGCATCCGTTCCCCAATCGGAAAACGAACTACCAGTTCCGGCTTCGCTCGCTGCGGCGGGTGGACCGCACGGTGGACGTGCAACTGCTGGTCCCCGATCGCAGTCTGCCCACGTTGCCGGTCGCCGATCTGTCGCCGGCCGAGTTCGCGACGTGGCGCGACCGCATCGGCACGCTGAAGCTGCTGGCGGAACAGAAGGGGCTGAAACTCCCCGGCGACGGGAGCACCGTTCGCGTGAATCCGAAAGCGGTGGTGAGTGCAAAGCCGCAAGCGGCCGGCGACGCGCCGCCCACGCTGGCGAAGCTCGACTTCGGCCTGCTGGTCGTCGTTCGCGACCAGCGCGGCGGCAATGCGGCGGTGCGGCCGATCAAGCTCACCGTGCAACGCCCGCGGCGATTCCTCGCGCCGCGGGTGGCGTTCAACGCCGAGACGCGGCGGCTCGACATCCAGATCGCCCCCCGCAATCTCAACTGGCTGCCGACGGGTCCCGTCTCGGTGAGTTGCGAGATCGTTCCCCGACTTCCCGACGGATCCGAGGCGAACCTCACCGGCGAGCTGACCGCGAAGAAACCCGAACTCAAGCTGTTTGCGATCGTCCCGGAGCAACTCGGGCCGGTGGTGCGCCTCAACGTGCACGTCGACGGCGTGCTGCGCGCGTTTGTCTTCCAGGTTCCGGTCGATCGCACGACGGAATCGGTTCCCGAGGAAGTCGCCCGCCGGTCGGTCCGCCTGTACGTCGATGACAAAGCGCGGATTGTCTCCGGCCCGGCGCCGAGCGTCGCCGCGCGGCTGGAAGTCGATGCGCCGGTCGGGTCGTTCGAATCGGCCGCGGCGGGTGGCACTGGCAGCTTGTCTGCCAGTGGCACTGACCGCGTGGAAATCGGCGTCGACGCGGGCCGCGACCGGCGGCTCGACGGTGACGTCTTCCGCACGCTGCCCTCCGACCGCGATGCGACCGCCGCCATCGAGGAAATCACCGACGACGGGAACATCGTCATCCGCAGCGCCGTGTCGGATTGGAAGATCGACGTGTCGTTGAAAGACTTCCGCAATCGCAAAGTCGACCTGCTGGCGCGGCTCGTCGCGGGAAGCCGAACGGCGTGGAGCAACAGCGTGCCCGTGCTGGCCGACGACCGTCCCCCGGCGATCGAGCCGCCGCGAAACCTCACCGTGCGGGAAGGGGAGCCGCTGGCGTTGTCGATCACCGCGACCGACGAGAACCTCGCGGGGGTCGAAAAGGTGGAAGTCGCCGTCGACCCCGGCACCGGGCAGTTCGCCAAAGACCCGCCCCCCTCGGCGGCTTCCCCCGGCAGCCAGGGACGCTGGGAGGCGAAAGTCCCGACCGACAAGCTCCGCCCCGGCCGCTACCGGCTGCTGATTCGCGCCACCGACCGCGCCGGCAACGCGGGGGAGATCGTCAAAGCGCCGTTTCTGATGCTTTCCAAGAAGGACCTCGAAACCCGCAACCAGCCGAAGCCGAACCGGGTGGACGGCGTCGTGATCTGGGACGGCGACGCGATTCCCGATGCGACCGTCGCGCTGACCCAGGTGGAATCGAAGACCCCGGCGAAAATCGCCCCCGTCACGACGGACAAGAACGGCGAATTCCAGTTCCCGTCAGTCCCGCCGGGAAAGTACGTACTGAGCGCCCGAAAAGCCGCCCTGGCCAACAAGAACCGCAGCGTCGAAGTGAAGCTGACGGTCCCGGAGCTTCCCGAAACGCTTCCGCAGCAACGGGTTGAGTTTCCGTGAAGGCGGAAGGCGGAAGGCGGAAAGCGGAAGGCAGCGAGCAAATCAGCCGGCGGGCGCTAGTGCTCTGTCAACTCTCAATTTACGGATTGAAGCCTGAAGCGCAAGCGAAGGAACTCGTGTCTCGCCCTTCGCTTGCGCTTCAGGCTTCTATGGTCGTGACCCGTAGTTTGCGAATTGACACAGCACTAGCCCCCGGTTTGACTTGCATTTCCGCGGAACCGGGGGCTAGCGCCCGCCGGCTGATGACGAATCCGCTTTATTGCTGAAGATTCGCGCGTTCACGGCCGAAAAGATAGGTAGGTTGTTCCGAATCTACCGGTTTTGACGGTTGTGCGTGCGCCATGAAGGACCTCAGACGCGTCGGTTCGACACTCCTCGGCCTGCTGCTGCTGGCCGGCGGATGCGTTGCCCCTTCTCCGCCCGCCGCGCCCCCCGCGGCCGCGCCGCAGACGTCGGCGCAGGCGGGGGGGCAGACCATCGTGGCCATCGCTCCCGCGGCGGCGCCGCAGCAGACGTTGCCACAGTGGCTGGGTGTGAACGACCTGTTCACGGGAATGGGGGGACTGTGCCAGGCGAAGCATCAGTTGTTCGGCGCATTGTTCCCACAATTGTCGACGGCCCTGGCGGGACTCGAACCGCCCCCGGCCATCAAATCGCTGACCGATCCCGCCAATCTCGGTCCCGACGCCCCTCCCGGCGTGAAAGACGTGGCCCAGGTCAAGGCGGATGAAGACGCCGCCCCGCAGAAAATCGCCGCCATCAAGTACGCCGCCGGCATCGGCTGCGTCAAGGGGCACCCCGGAATCGAACGGGCATTCCTGCAGTTCCTCGACGACCCGACCGAAGCCGTCCGCTACGAGGCGGCCAAGGGCCTCGCCGAGATGATCGGCACGCCGTGCGAGACCTGCCCGGCCGGGAGTTGCTGCACGCCCAAGATCTACAAGAAGCTCAACGAGATCGTGACCAGGGAGAAATCGCCGGGCTGCTACGTGGAATACTCCGACCGCGTGCGACGGATGGCCCGCATCGCGATGCACAACTGCGGAGCGCCGCCGCCGGAACCGCGGGCGCCCGCCGACAAGATCGAAGGCCCCGGGAAGATGCCGCTGCCGAAGAAGGAAAAGATCGAAGGCCCGGAGCCGCCTCCCGCGCCGGGCATCTCCGCCGCGAAGACGGATGCCGACGGCACGTGGCCGACGCTGCCAGCGTCGGCTCGGAAGCTGGCAGCTTCCGCCACGGGGAAGGATGACAAGGACGATGCCTCCGTCGTGCAGACGAAGCATCAACAGGTTCGTAGTGACCGGCTTCAGCCGGTCACGGGACCGGCTGAAGCCGGTCACTACGAACCGGCGCTGATGGTGCAATGGGAGCGGGTCAGCGTTCCGTATGCGAACTTCTCCAGCCACAAAGAGGCGTTCGCTGCGGTCGGCTACCTGCGTGCCCGCGTGCTCGGTGCGCGGCTGCTGCGTTCGCCGGGCTTCCGCAAAGACCAGGTGTCGGTGCAGACGTTCGACTGGACCGACCTGAACACCGTCACCCCCAGCGTGCTGGCCCGCACGTTGAAGTCGCTCCCCATCGGCCAGGTCAGCCCGATCCTGAAAGACCGGCAGGGATATCATCTCGTGCGGGTGTTGAAACGACAGTACCGGCACGCGGCGCTTCCGGCGCCGGAACCGGCGAACGGCCCGATCATCCAGACCGGCGGCAGCCGCACGGTCCCGTCGAACGTCTCGGATGAGAAATGGCCGCCCGACTTCAGCGGCGACTCCGGGCTGCGGCCGATGCCCAAGCTGCCGGTGGTCGACGAAAACGCCGACCGTCCGCCGCTTCCTGAACCGGAGACGCCGCGGGTCGAGCCGAAGGTCATCGACGATCGTCCGGGCCATTCGACACCGGAAGAGCGGCCCGACAGCGGGTCGGCGTTCCCGACCGAGAACGCGACGCCGAAGACGACGCGGCGGGAAACGATTCAGGGGTTCGACCCGTTCCCGGCGGACCCGAAACCGCAGAACCGGGTGCGAAGCGACATCGCGTCCCCGTCGAACGACGGGAAGGTCTTCGGCGACGAATTGAATCCCCGCCGGCCTGCCGTCTCGCCCGCGACGCACTGGAACACGACGCAGCCGGGGACCGGCCGATTCCAGAAGCCGCGAACCGTGGAGAGAATCCCCGACAGTAGCAGAATTCGTGAGAATTCTGCCGGCAAGGAAACATCGTCCAGAATTCTCACGAATTCTGCTACGCAGCCACGGCCGGCCGCGAGGAGAGACGAAACGAACGCGAGCCCGTTCGGCCGCGTGCAGATCGCGACTCCCAGCGAGCGTCGCCCGGAGCGAACGGTTCCCACGCGGCCCATCGTGCAGGAAGTTCCCGAGCGGCCGACGGTCAGCCCACAACCCACGCCGGTCGAACCGACACCCGGTGTTTTGGAAACACCGGGTGTCTCGAAACCCGATGCACGGCCTCCAGTCCGGTACACGCCGACGCGGAACGTCGTTTCCGAACCCGAAGCGAGCACGCAGCCGCCCTCAAATGCTCGACCGATTTCCAGAACCGTGCTCGACAAGCTGAAGGAACGACGCAGGCCGTCGATTCCCGAAACGGATCATCGTCCGTCGCAGCGGTCGACGCCGCGAACCCTCGACGTCGAACCGGCGGCAAAGACGCGGCAGACGGAGTCACGTAGCGGAATTCTCACGAATTCCGCTACCGACGAACCGAGGCGGCAGGTGGTGCCGCTGCTTCCGACGCCTCGTCCGACGCAAGCCGCTGAATCGCGGGAACCGGAGCGGAAGGCCGAGCCGAAACCACGCCGTCGGGGCAACGTGACGATTCAAACCGGCCGCCGGTCTCCGATGCGTGTGATCTCGGTCGCCCCGTCGGCGGCGGGGCGGAGGACCTGGAACGACGTCAACAACACGCCGGCTCGTCGAACCGTACAGACGGTGCCGGAATCCAATCCGAAGGCCGCGCCGAAGAAGCAGAATGCGGGAACGGCTTCCTCAGCCCCGCGGGTGGGGACGCGCAACCGTTACGGGGCCGCGAACACGATCCGCTACGTCCCGGCCGATACGCTGCGAAAGCGGAACGCATCGCGGAAGGCGGCGGGTGACTCGGCGGCCGATGGGAAACGCCCGGCGTCGACGGCGAAACGGTCGCAGCGCAAGCACGAGCCGATCTACTTCAGCCGCTCCGGCAGCCGCACTTCCGACAGCGGCGCCGAACCGGAAGCCGACCGGAAGTAGGTCGCTGCGATACCGGATATCGCGGTGCCGCCGAATCCGCGGATCGCACTTCTGCGCCGGTTGATACCGGTTCGCGCGCGGCGGCAACCGCTGTCGGGATTGCGGGTCGCGGAAAGCGGGTATACTGTGTCTGAGAGCAGACCGAACCTGCACTCGCGACCGTCATTTCAACGACACTTTCTGAAAGCGGTCGCAGACCGCGCATCGAGGGTCGATCGTCGGCTTTCGTATTGCATCAGCCGGCACGCGCTAGCGTCCGGTTTGCGGAAAAGCCATGCAACCGGGGGCTAGCGCCCTGCGGCTGATGCCGAGCGAAAGGCGACTCTGGACGGAGCCCGCCCTGTGCGTACCGCAAAAGTAGGTCCGTGTCGGCCCGACCGGACCTCGATACGCCGAACCGCGTAGTATGACGCTGACCGTCCAACAAAGGTCCGGACGGGCCATCCGGACCTACTATCGAGAGCACAAATCATGGCGACCCCGAACTCGCCCCGCAATGGCGGCTCCGGTTGGCGCGGACGCGCCGAAGATGAATCGGCCCAGATTCAACATCGTTGGCAATCCGCCGACACTCAGGCCCATACGCCCGCGGAGCAGCTCCCCGTTGACGGCCGCGGGCGCCGGTTCGCGTTCGCCGGATTGTTGCTTGCCGCGCTGGTGCTGCTGGGGTTCTACGTCCGCTCGCTGCTGCTGGCCCCCGTGCAGACGCCCGTGCTGTTGCTGACGGCCGGCCCCTACCCGGAGCCGTTCGCCCCCAACGGCTGGGCGCGCGAAGACGCGCGGGGTCTGGACGACCTGCACGGCCACACCCTCAGCGTTTCACACGCCCCCGGCATCGCCGAGTTCGAGGCCCAGCTCAAGGATTCGCTCGCCCGGCAGCAGCAGGCGGAGGTCGTCGTCATTGCCGTCGGCATGCACGGTGCGGTCAACGACGACGGTGAACCGTGCCTGGTCCCGCCGACCGCTTCCGCGGCGCAAAGCAGCACGTGGGTCCCGCTGAGCCGCATCCTCAAATCGATCCGCGAAAGCGGCATTCCCGACAAGACCCGCAAACTGCTGGTGCTCGATTGCAATCGCGTTCGCGCGTGGTGGCCTCAGGGGACGCTGGAAAACGGCTTCACCGACCGGCTGGCGAAATCCGACGTGCTGAAGAAGGCGGGCGTGCCCAATCTGCACGTGCTGAATTCCGTCAGCCCCGGCGAACGGGGATGGGCTTCCCCCGAACTGCAGGGGTCGGTCTTCGGCCATTACTTCCGCCGCGGAATCTCCGGCGAAGCCGACGCGAACAATAACCGCAGCGTCTCGCTGCAGGAGCTGCATACCTACGTTCGCAACAACGTCGAAAGCTGGGTCCGCCATCATCGCGGCGAGCGGCAGCAGCCGATGCTGCTTTCCGGCGAGACGGGCGAGGCGACCAGTGCCGACTTTCACGTCGCGTGGGCCTACCGCAACCGTCTTCCCGACCCGCAGCCGTGGGTTCCCGCGGTGAAGTCCGAAGACGTGGCGGTGCTGTGGCGGTACCACGACCAGGCGCGAGCCGACGCCAGCTACCGCTTCGACCCGCTGACGTGGAGCCGGTTCCAGCGGAAGCTGCTGCGGCTGGAAGCGGCGAACTCCGCGGGGGACGCCTATTCCGCGGCGGCCACGACGCTGTACAACGAACTGGTCGGCCTGAAGGACCGGCTCGACGCGCAGCGGGCGGCGATCCGCAACACGAATTCGCTGTATGCCAGCTTTAAAACGTTCACGCTCGACACCGAAGGTTCGCTGCAGGCGAAAGACCTGCCCGACTTCGCGTTGCTGCAACTGCTGGGGGGGATCGACGCCCAAGCCGCCGACCGCGTGCGGTCGGCGCTGGAGACGGTGCGGAAGACCCCGACGGCGGACGGCATCGCCGAAGCCGAATTGACGCTCGATACGACTCCCGCCGCCCGCAACCTCGCCGACGCGCAGTTTCTGCGAATGCTGCGTCGCTACCAGGTCGACAAGCTGTGGCAGAAGCGGGCCGTGCTGGCCGGCGTGCTGCGGCTGCGGGGGCTGGCGTCGCGGGCGGCGGTTCCCACGGACGTGCGGGCCTTTCATGCCATTCAGCAATCGGTCGCCGAGACCGACAAGCGACGTCGGCTGGTCGAAGACAACCTGTTCGCCGGCGAAGCGGATGTTCGTAGTGACCGGCTTCAGCCGGATGTTCGTAGTGACCGGCTTCAGCCGGTCAAGGGACCGGCTGAAGCCGGCCACTACGAACGGGAAATCGACGCCATTGCCGACGCCTACGACCGCGACCTCAAACGGGCCGCCTCGCTGCAGACCGCCCTGCACCTTCGCGACCGCGTGCACGCCGAGTTGCCGTGGCTGCTGGCGTGGCTCTCCAATCCGGCGACGGGCTGGAGCAAAGACCTGAAGCGGGACGAACTCGAAACGCAGGTCAGCGAACTCACCCGCAATTTCCGTCTCTTCCGCCACGCCCTGCGGACCGGCGGCGCGTACGACGCCCTGCGGCTCAAGGTCGATTCGCAATTCAACGACCTGCACGCGAAGTACGTCGCGGAATGCGAACGGCTCGCCAAGGCGCGGAAGGCCGACGTCGCGACGCTGCGGCAGATTCAGGCGGCCCTCTCGATTCCGCTCGTTCCCGGCGGAGCGGTCCGTGCCGCGCTGAACGATGCAGAGCGGGAGATGGCCGGGGAAATTCAGAAGAACTTTTCCGCCTCGATGACGGAAACACCGTCCGGGTCCCCACCCACCCCCTTGCGGTGGAGGTCGCACCCGCTACTGGCATTGCTGACGGACATCAACCCCGCCGACGGCGAACGGGAAGGCGCCGAGGCCGCGGCTTCCGAGAACGTCTACGCCGTCGAAGCCGCCCTCCGCGGGCAACTGGCGGCGCTGCAGAACGACGTCGTTCAGTTGTCGGCACAACAGACGGAAGACCCAGACGCGTTCCGCCGCACGAGCGCCTGGGCCGCCGAACGCTGGCGGGTGGCGTTGTCGCTGCCGCTGACTCCCTCGGAGCGCGACCCGGTGCACTTCCTCCGCCGGTTCGACGTGCAGCAGATGCTCGTCTGGCAGGCCGACCGCACGCTGCACGATTTCTGGGGAAACCTCGGCTCGAAAACCGAGCCGCCGTTCTTCTCGAAAGCGGCCGTCCGCGAACTGGATGCCGCGGCGTCGGTCTTCGCCCACTTCCGCGGCTTCGGGCCGAAGCAGAAAGCGATCGCGGCCGCGGTGGAGCGTTGGAAAAGCGTCCCCGTCTTCAACACCGCCGCCAACGCCGGGCTGAAGATCGACCCGTCGGACAACGTGTCGGTCAACGTGAGCGTGCGGCAGAATCGCGGCGTCGCCTTTGCCGACGGCGACGCGACGGTCGGGATCGCCGCCGTTTCCGTCTGGGGACCGGAAAACCGGGTCGGGACCACGGTGAAGAAGGTCAACGTGCTGCGGACGGACGCCGACCCCGCCGGCAAGCCGAACGAGGCGAAGCTGGTGTTTTCCGTCGATCCCGCGCTGGCCATGTCGGACGGCGGCGCGCTGCAGGCGAAGACGATCTTCCGCGGGCATGAAAGCTCCGTCCCCTTCGAGCCGGCCGTCGCTGCCGGCGTCGCGAGCGAAGTCCGGCCCGAGCCTTCCAATCGCTCGAAGGTCACGGTTCGCGGCAGCGCCGCCAAGCCGCTGTCGATCGTGTTCATCCTCGACTGCTCCTACAGCATGGGAAATCTCGTCAGACGGGACGGGTCGCGCAACACCCGGCACCAGGTCGCGCTGGCCGCTTTGAAATCGATGCTCGGCAAGCTCGCCGGGCGCGGGAGCGCCCGCGTGGGAGTCGTCTTTTACGGCCATCGCGTCGCCTGGAACGCCTCGAAGCCGACCGAATTGCTGCGGCAGACCGATTATGCCCGCCGCTTTCCCGACGAGTTGCTGCCGCTGGAAGACGTCGAGGCCGTGCTTCCGCTGGGCCGCTTCGACGATCGCGTGTCGAAGCGGGTCGAGCGGCTGCTGGAAACGGTCAAGCCGTGGGGCGAGACGCCGCTGTATCTGGCGATCGACGAAGCCCTGCGGCAGTTCGCGGGGGAAACCGGCGACGGCGAACGGCGGATCGTCGTCATCACCGACGGCGTGAACAACCAGCGCGTGCCCCGCGACTTGCAGCTTACGAAAACGCAGTCGGCGAAGGTCACGTCGCGGGCCGACCTGGAGCGGGCGATCCGCCGGCAGCCGGTGCCGGTTCACATCCTGGGGTTCGAGATGGATTCGGCGGAAGAGCGCGGCGCGCAGCAGGATTTCCGCAGCATCGCCGATCTGTCGAAGGGGAGCTATCTCGCCGCCGTCGCCGCCGACGCGCTGCTCAGTTCGCTCACCGGCCTGCTGGGGGCCGCGGAATTCCAACTGATCGGCGCCGACAACAAGCCGATCGAGAAAGCCGACCTGGGAAAGACGATCACGCTGTCGGTTCCCGGCCCCGGCGCGGCGAAAATGGCCGTCGCGACGGGCAACGCCCGCACCGGCGTCGAGCTGCATGGGGGGGAATCGCTGGAATTGGTCATCGGCAGCGACGGGACCTCGCTGGAATCGGTCCGCTACTCGCTGCGGGACCCGGTCTTCGTGCCGCTGGTCGATCCCACGTCGTCCGCCGATTCGGGAACGCTCGCGGGAGTGCATGCCGCATCCCGCGCCGGCGACGACAGCGGCGACGTCGAGTTCCTGATCTCGCTGCAGAAGGCCGACCGCGGCTTTTCGCCGAGGCTGCCTCTGGTGTGGATTGAAGTCACCCCCCTGTCAGGCCCGAACAGCCCGGCCGGCAAACCGTACCTCTTCGTCGACGCCGCGTACGCATCGCAGACGCCGGTGCCGGTGCTGCGGCTGCTGGCGGTGAAATGGCCGACGACGGCGCGGCAGGCGTCGATTCGCGTCTGGTGCCGGTCGCAGCCGGCCGCTTCGGAAAGCGTCCCGTTGTCGCGCTTGTTCCGCGGGGCGGCCCTGGATGGGTCCGCCGCCCCGCATCCATCCAAGGGCGCCGCGAAAGCGCCGGCGGCCAAGGGGAAGGCCGCGACGGGGCCGTATCAAATCGCCGGCTCGTCGCTCCAGGCGGACGTGCAGACGGAGAAAGACCGGCTGGTGCTCCGCGTCGTGCAGCGGAAGGAAACCGGCGCGGCCGCGTTCGAACCGCTGAAAATCGACGTTGCGGGCGTACCGGCCAACCGGATCGTCCGCCAGTTCGACGCCGACCACGGCATCGCGCTGCACCGCTTCGAATTCGACGCGGGGAAGGAGCCGCTGGTGAGTGCCGCCGAACTGCGAATCACCCGCCGCGACGCCGCCCACCGCGGCGCGTGGGAGACCACGAAGCCGACCGTGATCGCCGTGCGGGCCAAGGGGGAGCTGCTGCGGCTGACCGTACCGCCGCTGGGAACGCGAAACTGAAGGGATGAAGAATGAGAGATGAAGGATGAGGGATGAGGCTGGTTCTTTCATCCTTTATCTTTCATCCCTCATCGCGGCGCTTCGCCGCTTTCATCCTTCATCTTTCATCCCTCATCGCGGCGCTTCGCCGCTCAGAACTCCTTGCGGATCGCCCACAGATCGGGGAAGACCGGCCGCATCAGCGTGGTGTGCAGGTACTCGGCGCCGGCCGAGCCGCCGGTGCCCGGTTTGGTGCCGATCGTGCGTTCGACCATCTTCACGTGCCGGTACCGCCATTCCTGCACCCCTTCGTCGAGGTCGACCATCCGCTCGCAGAACTCGGCGAGGGACGGTTCGTTGCGGTAGACGTCGATGAGCGTCTGCTGCAATGCCGGCGACGGCGCAATCGGCTGCGTCACGTCGCGGTTCGCGACGTCATCAGGAACGGGATAACCCCGCGCCGCCAGAAATGCGACGAGCGAGTCCCAGAGAGCCGGTTCGCGAAGTCGCCGTTCCAGCCTCGCGCGGGCGTCGCTGCCGGCCGGAAACTGCGCCAGCGCCGCGGGACGCTTGTGGCCGAGGTCGAACTCGAATTCCCGGAACTGCAGCGACTGAAATCCGCTGCCCGATTCGAGCCGCGCGCGGAATCCGAGGAATTCCAGCGGCGTCATCGTTTCCAGGATGTCGACCTTGGCCACGAGCATCTTCAGGATCGTGAGAATGCGTTTCATCGTGTGGTTGGCCCGCGGCAGGTCGTCGTTCGACAGCAGCCGTTTGAGGTAGTCGAGCTCGTGCAGCAGCTCTTTGAACCACAGCTCGTACGACTGGTGAATGACGATGAACAGCATCTCGTCGTGCTCGTCGCCGGGATACTGCAGCGCGAGCAGCTCGTCGAGCCGGAGATAATCGGAATAGCTGGGCATCGTGGAGGACCAAAGCGGAAGGCGGAAGGCGGAGGAAGCGTCGAGCAGTCGGCGACTTTCGTCTTCCGCGCGACGAGCCGCTCATCCGCCATCCTGGGATTTCGGATTCGTCGCGTCCCGCAGCCGGTGCACGCGGTCGGAAAGGTCCTGAAACAACGGCACCAGCGTGGCCAGCGTGTCGCGGAACTCTTCGTGGGCGTCGGCGATCATCGGGCGTTGTTCGGACCGCTGGGTGACGGCGAACGTCAGCGAGTGCAGTTTCGCTTCAAAGTCCGCGCTCAGATGCCGGGCCAGCGTTCGCGCCAGGCCGGCGCAGTCCAGCGCCGCGACGTTGATCAGCTCCCGCATTTCGTCGGAAAGCGGGGGCCGCGCGGCCGTCGAGACCCCTTTCCCCGCATCGGTGTCGTCGACCAGCCGTCCGAACGGGCTGCCGGCCTGTTGCTGTTCCTGCTGCTCCAGCCGCGTTCGCGTCTGTTCCAGCCCGCGCTGGGCGCGTTCGAAGCCGGGCCGCAACTCGAGCGCCTTCAGATAATGCAGCTCGGCCTGTTTCAGGTTGTTCATGTCGCGGCACAGGTTCGCCAGATTCAAGTGCGCTTCGGGCATGTCCGGGGCGTGCCGCAGCGCCTCGCGGTAGGCGGAAACGGCCAGGCTCAACTGGTTCAGCCCCTTGTGGGCAACGCCCATGTTGTAGTAGGCCTCGCTGGAGGTCCGCTCCCGCTGCAAGCCCCGGCGGAGCGCGTCGAGCGCGTTGCGAAAGTCTCCCATGCGATTGTAAACCGCCCCCAGGTTGATGTACCCGCGGGCTTCTTTCGGAGACAGCCGCGTGACCTTCTGGAACGCGTCGATCGCGGCGGCGTAATCCCCCGCCTGAAAACCGGCGGTCCCCAGGCCTTCGTGGGCCGTCACGTCGTCGGGGTTGTCGGCGATGATTCCGCGGAAAACGTCGGCAGCGGCGGCGAAGTCGCCGGCCCGCAGCAACCGTCGCCCGTCTTTCAGACGCTCGTCGTTTTCCGGCATTGAACTCATCGCAGTGGTGAGTGGTGAGTGGTGAGTGGTGAGTGGTGCCGAGGTCGGAAGGTCGAAGGTCGGAAGGTCAAAGGTCGAAGAATTGGAAAGTCGAAAAGTTGGAAAGTCGAAAATCTGGAGCCGTTTTGGCGTTCCGACTTTAGAATTTCGACTCTTCGACTTTCGACTCTTCCACTTTCGACTCTACCACTCACCACTCACTTCCACCGTCATTCGACTTTCGCTCCCGCCAGCGTAATCAGTTTGCTTCGCGATCCCTTGCGAAACTCGATCTTCTGTTCCCGCGCCAGCCAGCCGACCCCCTGCATCACCAGGTCACGAGGGGCGTCGATGTCCCGCGCCAGCTTGCTGAGGGTGACCGGGCCGTTTCCATCCAGATACTTCCAGACCATCCCGGCCACCGTGCCGATCGATTCGACGCGTTCCGGAGGCAATTCGTCGGACATGGCGATCAACTCCTTCCGCAACAGATGCTCCCGGGGAGCGTGCCGCGGGACTGCCAGCCGAACTCGGCGACCCCCCGCATGGCCCCCAAATTACGTTTTCAGTATATCCACTCCCTCACGTCGGCCGCAAAGAAATCCCGGAGGGGAAGTAGTGCGAAATTCATTTCGCACGAGATGTGGACCGTGCGAAATGCCCCTTTTGCAGTTGAAGAGGGGCGCACTACGTTATGTTGTGGGCTAAGCCGCAAGCGGCGATGTTACCCCGCCGACCGGCGGACAATGCCGTGCATGTAGTCCAGCACCCCCTGCGCGTCGACGTCGCGGACGACGTCGATGTTCGTCTGCCATTGGGGGGTGCCGCGGCGGTCGAACACCGTCATCCCGCGGGTCAATTCCCCCGACGTCTCCACGTCGACGGCCATGCGTTTCGTCTGGAACAGCCGCGGCGTCGTCAGGGTGCAAAGCGCGGTGACTTCATTCAGCGGGAAGCCTTCCAATCCGAGATGCTGGTGGTGCGCCCGCAACGCGAAGGGAAGCAGCCGCGACAGCAGGTCTTTCAGCGGTCCCGTGGCCGACTCGAAGATGCGGTCGAACACGTCGAAGGTGAGGACGGCCTTCTTCGCGGCCTCGAGGGGAATGAGCGTTTTCGGGGCCGGAGACCGCAGCACGTTCCGCGCCGCCTGCGGGTCGGCGAACATGTTCAGCTCCGCCGCGGCCGTCACGTCGCCGCCGCGATCGACCGAGCCGCCGAGGCAGAACAGCCCCTTGATGCGGCCGAAGAACTCGGGATCGAGCTCGCAGGCCATGTCGACGTTGGTCAGCGGGCCGAGCGTGAGGATCGTGATTTCGTCCGGGGAGTTGCGGACCAGTTCCACCAGCACCTTCGCCGAATCGCGAATGTGGTGCATCTCGGCGACCCGCAGCAGGCAGTCGCCGAGGCCGTTCTCGCCGTTGAGGTCGATCGCCGTGACGGCCGTCGCCCGGTAATCGATCGACTCCGAGACGGCCGGCCCCGAGGAGGCTCCCAACCGCGGCCACTTCGGCGGATCGAGTTCTTCCACGATCGCCTGCGCGTTGCGGGTGGCGACCGGGCCGGCGATTCGCCCGGCGCAGGCCGTCACCCCGACGACGTCGAGTTCGGGATCGCTCAAGGCGAGCGCGATCGCGACGGCGTCGCCGATCCCCGGGTCGGCATCGATGATCAGCTTCTGGGCCACGGCATTCCCTGCAAGGGGCGACGGGCGAGCCTGACAAACCGGGATTCTACGTCGCCGCCTCGCGGATCGTCAAACAGAGGGCCACGACCGAGGAAAATCCGAAATCCGAAAAAGTGGCTCTTCCGTTTTCAGGTGCCCACACCGCCGGATTTCGTCGTTTCGTCCACGGCGGTCTGAGCATATTCTGTTGAGCCACGCGGGCTGTGAGGATCAGTTTAACCGATTCCAGGGAAGGAGTCGCGGCGTCCCGCCGCGGCGGATCAACGAGATCGTCAAGAGGAAGCGGGCGATCACCGCCACTGCCCGGTTCACTCGCAAGGGCAAACATTCCTGGACGTGGTTCCGCAAGCTCACGCTGGCCAACCACGGGACCGGGGCGAAGTCGAAGCTGCCGGAGGCGAAGTGACGTCGATCATCAGCGCCGGATCGCGGGTGCGATTCGGCGGCAGGGGGGGTCAACCGCAGCATTACTCGTCGAACATGATGTTTCCCGGCTTGACGTCGGCGAGGTAAATCCCGTAGCGGCGGAAGACCGCAAGCACCGATTCGACGGTTTCCCACCGGTCTTCGAACTGTTCCCGCTTCTCCTCCCGCCACGCCTCCCACTGTTCTTCGTCGTAGGGGGGCTGCTCATCGAGGTAGGCGCTGGCGAAATCGACGACGAACGGCGGCGAGACGACTTCCATTTCGATCACCCAGAGATCATCGTCGAACGCGATCAGACTGGGCACGGCGAACCCCTCGACCTGCGTCACCGAGCGCTCTCGCAACCGCAGGTAGACGGACTTCTCCCGTGCATAAAACTCTTTTCGCACGTGCGCCTTGATCGCCGTTGAGCGAGTCGTGAAAAGGACGACGCCTTGAATACCGCCGCCGAATTAATCTTTCAGCGTCAGATGGTATCGTTCAGAATAGATTTTGGCCCGCCCCATCGCGTCTTCGTACAGGCTGGACATGCTCGATACCGCCCTGCTGCGTGAAAACTACTCGGGAATCGTCAACCTTCGGCTGCGCGTGGGAGATCGTGATTTCGACCTCTCGCGAATCGGGCCGGGCTATGTCGTTTTCCGCCGTCCGGTCGAGTTGCCCCCGTGCCGGGGGACGGTGATCGTCACGATCGACGACCGCCAACACGACTGGCCTGTCGATCTTTGTAACGGAGCCACGCTCGGGACAAGCACGGCGACCGCGATCGACGATCGAAATGGCTCCGGCGAGCCGTTCTCCGGATGACCCGCGGCCCCGATTTGCCGGCAGTTGCCCTCAGAACGGCACTTCGTCCCACCGTGGTCCGTCGAATGCACCGGATTCCGCCAGGTTCTTCAACTGCTCGGCAAGCTGTTCGCAGCGGGCGGCCAGTTCGGTGCGGGCTGCGGCAACGGCCAGCAGTTCCTCGCCGAAGCGGTCGCTCACCGGCTCGCGGAGTTCGCTCTGCTTGTTCTCGACCGTTTCGCGAAGGTTGCCGAAGTGCCGCTGCAACGAGTCGGCCAGCGGCTGGGTTTCCGACGACTTCTGCAACTCGGCGATCAGCCCGGCGAGATCGAAACCGAACTGCATCACCGCCAGCACCGAGTCCGGATCGAACATGCTGAAGTGGAATTTCGGCGGTGTCCATTCTTCGTCATCATCGTCGTGGCCGAAGTCGTCGAAGGCGTCCGCGTAGAACAGGTCGTCGTCCCGTTTCTTCGCCTGGTGGCGGCGTTCGATCTCGTACCATTCGCGCTGCTCTTCCTCCCACTCCTCGCGGGTCGCGTGGAACGAAAACGCAAAGTCGTCGTCATTGTTGCAGCCGTCGAGATGCCAGAAGAACGGGCCGGGCATGTCGGCCATCGCCTGGCAGCAGGGGCAGTCTTCGTCGACCATGGCGTCGTGCCCGGTCCCGGCTTCGGGGATGCGGCGGCGCTCGTGCTCGATGACGGCCGCCGGCGACTCTCCGACGAGGAGTTCGGTGCTCGGCGTGTCGAGCCAGTCGACACCCAGTGCGTGCAGGCGCTCGGCTTCGTTGGCCAACAGCACTTCGACCGGCCCGTCGCCGGGGTTGCCGGTGACGATGCGTTCCCAGCATTCCCACGCGAGATGCCGCACCAGGTCGTAGTACGTGTAGTTTTCGTGCGAGCCGAACCCGCCGTATTTGTAAGCGTGCGATTCGGTGTTCAGCGGCGGCGGGCATTTGTCGAGATACGTCCACGCTTCGCAGCGGTCGCTCAGGTCCCGCGCGATGTGCGACCGCTTCTCCAGGAGCACGTCCCGCGGCGATCGGTCGGCAAGGTCTTTCCGCGGCGTCATCAGCCAGCGGGCGTGAATCTCGGCGACGGCGTCGGCGACCGTCGGTTCCCGTTCGTCCTCGAACCGGGACGTCAGTTCCCGGAATTCCCAACCCGCCGGCGGCGTCCATTCGAATTCGTATTCCGTTTCAACGATCGTTCCCCCGCGGGCGGCGAAGCATTCCTTCACCAGGAACTCCGCCAGCCGCGGGCCGTACAGCACCCGCCGCGCATCCAGCGGCGGCTGCGCGGCCCGCTTCCTGCGGCGGCCGGCGGCGAACGCTTCGAACTCATCGACCCAGTCGACGAACTTCCAATCCTCGGAGACGTGATACGGCAGCGAAATCCGCGTCGCGCAATGCCCGTCGTGATACGACACCCGCCCGGAGCCTGACAGTTGCGAATACGTCGACTCGTAGGCGACCAGCCGGGCCGTCAGGTCGATGTAGCAGATGCCGGCGTCGTAGGGTTCGTGGTCGAGGCCCTTGTCGAAGCCGCCGAAGCAGTCGCGATCGTGGTGTTCGAAGCGGGCGATGGCGGCCCGCAGGTCGTCGAGCGTTTCCGGCTCGGCACTGAGGGCCGCCACGACGGTGTTTGCGAAGCTGGCGTGCGGTTGGCCGTGAATCGTGCCGTCGGTCGCGATGATGTTCAGGGTGATCTGGCTCATGGGACGCCTCGCGAAAGGGAAGGGTGGACGTGCATTCAACGGCACGATACCCGTCGGCGCGGCTGGATCGCAAGTCTGTTTCGAGTTTTTTCCGGCTTGCAATCGCGCATCGCCCCCGCCAAGAATCTGGGCGGAGGGTGCCGTGAGTTCGTCAGACGCGATCGGCGATTCGCCGCGCCGGCGGTGGCGGTTGGCGCTCATTCTGCTGGGCGGGTTCGCGGTGCGCGTCGCCTGTGTGACGTGGGGGCTGCCGCTGGACCGGCATACGTCGTACTACCACGCCGACGAGGTCAAGGCGTGGGGGACGGTCGTCGATTTCCCCGGGAACTATCTGACGAACGACAACTATCTGTACGGCACGACGCTGCAGACCGTCGTCGGGACGCTGCTGATTCCCGTGAAGGCCGCGATGACGGAAGACATGACGCCCGACGACCGCTACCGGCTGACGGCGATCGTCGCGATGCGGTGTTTCAGCATCCTGCTGGGGACGCTGGCCATTCTGCTGACGTACCGATTCGCGGCGAAAGTCTTCGACGAGACGACGGCACTGTGCGCGGCGGCGTTTCTCGCGGTCGCGCCGGGGCACGCGCTGTTCAGCGCGTTCTGCAATCTCGACGTGGCGATGAGCTTTCTGCTGATGGCGGGATTCCTGTTGGCCCGCCGGGCGCTGGAACGCGGGCGAAACCGCGACTGGCTGTTGCTGGGGCTGACGGCCGGCGCGCTGCTCGGGACGAAGTTCACCGGAGCGCTCTTCCTGGCCGTGCCGCTGTTTCTCGCCGCGTGGAATCTCGTTTCGCCAGCCGGCCGGCCAGCGACGCTCGGATCGACGGCGAAGGGGCTTTCGATCGTCCTGCTGACGGCCTCCGCCGTGTTCGCGGTGACCAATCTGCACGTCGTCCTCTCGCCGGACGAATACGTGGCGTTCATGTTGAAGCAGAAAGCGGACTGGTACGACCGCCCCGCCTCGACGCTCGCGGCGATCGGATCGGCGTGGGCGACGGCGCTGTCGACGTCGTTGGGATGGCCGATCGCGGTGCTTGCGGCGATCGGCCCGCTGTGCATCCGTCGCCCCGAGCTGAAGGACAAGATCGCCGCCCTCGCGTTCGTGGCCGGCTATCTGCTGTTCTGGCGGGCCTACGTGCACGTCAACTTTCTGGCTTACGTCGCGCCGCTGTTGTGCGTGTTCGCGGGCCGGACGGCGGCGATCGCGCTGCTCGACCGCCGCGTCTCGGTGCGCGTGGCGTCGCGGTGCGCCGTCGGAGCCGCCGTCGGCTTATCCCTGGGTGTCACCGTCCTCGCGCTCTGGCAGCGGGGGCACGACAACCGCACGGCGGCGGCGCGGTTTATTGAGGAGACGTTCCCACCGGGAACGACGATCGGCATCGCCAGCGACGCCGTCCGCTACCACTGGCGGCACCACCAGTGGCGGTACCCCCGAGTCGATTTCGAGCGATACCCCGAGCGGCACTTTCTGAAAGACCCGGACGTAATCGTCGTCACGTCGTTCGAGCTGAACGTGATGAAGTCGGCGCTCGAATCACCACGGCTGAGGTCCGGCGATGTGTGGGACCCGCGGTTCAAGAGCGACTGGTATGAAAACCGACCGCCGGCGCCGATTGTGTTCGCGTTCTATCGCGAGCTGTTCGAAGGAAAGCGCTACCGGCTGCTGAGGTCATTCGAAAACCGGATCGAGCTGCACGAGGGGCTGGTCGTTCCGCCCGACGTTTATATCTACGTTCGCATCGACCGGTGACGAACCGTGGCCTGGAATTCATCCCACGAGAATGGACGCACGCATGGAATGAATTCCACGCTACGTACTCAAACGGAAAACAAGCTCTGAAAAGGAACACTCATCTCCGCTGATCTCCCCGGCGCCACGGAGCCGCAACCAAACCTTCAATGCGCAATTTTTCACCCCCAATTTATAACCCGCCTCTTTCTGCTTCCGATCAGGGGCGGGTTATAAATTGAGGGTGAAAGATTCTCTTCCTCCTACAACAGCTCTTCGATCGGCTCCCCTTCCCCCAGAATCGGGATCGGCCGCCCCGCGCGGTCGACGTGGGTGATGCCGGGGTCGATGCCGAACTGCTTGTAGATCGTGTGCAGCACGTGGGCCGGCTTGACGGGGCGTTTCGCGGGGGACGCCCCTTTGCCGTCGCTGGCGCCGACGACCGTGCCGCCGGCCAGCCCGCCGCCGCCGAGCAGCACGCTCATCACGTTCCCCCAGTGGTCGCGGCCGGCGCTACCGTTGACCTTGGGCGTGCGGCCGAACTCGCCCATCACCAGCACGATCGTCTCGTCGAGCCGCCCCCGCTGGTCGAGGTCGGAAACGAGGGCCGAAATCGCCGGGTCGAGGTTCGAGGCGTGGCGTTTCATCGCCGGTTCGATGCCGCTGTGATTGTCCCAGCCGCCGGAATGCACGGTGACGAACGTCACGCCCGCTTCCACCAGCCGCCGCGCCAGCAGCGCCCCCTGGCCGACGGAGTTGCGGCCGTAGCGGTCGCGGGTTCGCGGGTCTTCCTTGTGGATGTCGAACGCCTTGGCGGCTTCGCGGCCGGTGACCATGTCGAACGCCTGCCGGTTGAAGTCGTCGATGCCGGCCATCAACCCGCTGGCGTCGGCGTCGCGGCGGATGCGGTCCAGCCCGGCAACCAGCGACTTCCGCTCGACGGCCCGCTCGCGGTCGACGCCGCCGGGGAGCGTCACGTTGCGGACCTGGAAATTCCGCTGGTTGGGGTCGCCGCCGGCGTCGAACGGGTTGTACGCCACTCCCATGAACGCGCTGCTCTGGTAGCCGGGACGCTGGCCGATCGTCATCGCGTAGGGAATCGAGACGAACGCCGGCATGCCGCGGCGATTGGCCCCCTTCGTGCGGGAAATGATCGAACCGACGCTGGGGTACATCGGCTCCAACCGGGCGGCCGAGCTGCCGTGGTAGCCGGTCCACATCCAGTGGGCGGCGGCGAAGTGGTCGCCGTTGTCGTGGTGGACGGAGCGAATAATGCTCAGCTTGTCCATCAGCTTCGCCGTCCGGGGGAACAGCTCGCAGATCTGAATGCCGCCGACGTTGGTCGCGATGGCGTTGAAAGGGCCTTTGTAGTCGCGGGGGGCCGTCGGTTTCGGGTCCCACGTTTCGTGGTGCGTCGGCCCGCCGTCCAGCCAGAAGCAGATGACCGAGGTCTTGCGGGTCGGCTGGCCGGCCGCCTTCGCCGCCGCTTCGGACCGCAACGCGCCGGCGAGCGTCATCCCGCCGAACGAGAGCGCGCCGACGCGGAGCATGTCGCGGCGGGTGAACCCATCACAATTGCGGCTGGAACGTCCGAGTTCGAAGTTGAGCATGGCGGGCCTCATCGGTGGGAAGCAGCGGGGCGGGAAGTCGCCGCCGGCCTGCGAGGGTGATTCGCCGGGGCCGGGGCGTTCTTGAGTGATTATGATACGGCATCGGCGGGCCAGACATCAAGGGATGTCGATGCGTCAGGGAACGCGGATGACGCCGATCGGGCGGATTGTCGCGGATTTTTTTGGGCAGAACGATTCCGCTCCGCGTCAGTCGAGTCTTCGCAGTCTGATTGCCAATGACTTACGAATTGCGAAATCATTCTGCCAGAACCTTCTGATCCGCGCGAATCCGCCCGATCCGCGCCAATCCGCGGCCCCCTTCCAACGCAATTCGGTTTACCGGCAACCCGCGATCCTGAATAATCGAATCGGCGTTTCCTTCAACGGCACTTCGCGGTTTCTCTGATCCATGCATCCATCGGCCAAGTTCGTCAACCGGGAATTGAGCTGGCTGGAGTTCAACCAGCGGGTGCTCGACGAGGCGCGCGACGCCGATGTGCCGCTGCTGGAGAGGCTGAAGTTCCTGGCGATCACCAGCTCGAACCTCGACGAGTTCTTCATGGTTCGGGTCGGGGGGTTGCATCTGCTGGCGCGGGAGAAGCCGGCGCGGCGGGACCCCTCGGGGAGGACGCCCGATGAACAGTTGGCGGCCGTCTCCGAGCGCACGCACCGCATGACGGCCGAGCAATACGCCTGCTACCGCGACGAGCTGGAGCCGCAGCTCGCCGCGGGGGGCGTCCGCCGCGTGCGGGCCGGGGAGCTGAACGCGAAACAGGCGCAGGCGGTGCAGACGGTGTTCGACGAAGAGCTGTTCGCCGTCCTCTCGCCGATGGCGGTGACGGGGCCGGACGACTTCCCGCTGCTGGTGCACGGTACGTTGAACGTGCTGGTGCAGCTCGCGCCGGCCGCGGCGGAGTCGAGAGTCGAGGGCGGAGAGTCGAGAGCCAGAAAGTTCCAGCAGCCGGGAAGTCGGAGGTCGGAAGTCGGAGGTCGGAAGTCGGAAGTCGGAAAGAGTGTCGAGTTTCTCCGACCTCCGAACTCCGAACTCGGATCGCCGATCTCCGATCTCCGATCTCCGATCTCCGATCTCCGACCTCCGACCTCCGCTGGGATGCGGTTCGCCGTCATTCCGTTCGGGCCGGCGACGACGCGGTTCATCACGCTCCCTTCCGACGGCGGCTATTCCTACATGCTGCTGGAAGACGTGGTCGCGATGTTCATCGAGCGGTTCTTCCACGGGGAGACCATCATCGACTGCGTCCCCTTCCGCATCACCCGCAATGCCGACATCGGCACGCGCGACGACACCGCCTCGGACCTGCTGGCGGAAATGGAAGAGGTCTTGCGGGCGCGGAAGGAAAGCGACTGCGTCCGGCTGGAAATCGACGACGCCGTCACCCCCGCCGGCCTGGAGTTCCTGCAGACGACGCTGCGGCTGGCGGACCGGGGCGTGTACCGCGCGAACGGACCGCTCGATCTGGCGGCGTTCATGCGGCTGGCCGGCCTGCAGGGGTTTGACTCGTTGAAATACGACGACTGGCCCCCGCAGCCGTCGCTGATGGTCGACGCCGCGGCGGACATCTTCGAGGTCGTTCGCGACCACGACGTGCTGCTGCATCACCCGTATGAAAGCTTCGAGCCGGTGCTGCGGCTGATCGAATCGGCGGCGGCCGACCCCGACGTGATGGCCATCAAGCAGACGCTGTACCGCACCAGCCGCAACAGCCCGATCGTCGCGGCGCTGATCCGGGCGGCGGAAGCGGGCAAGTCGGTGACCGCCATCGTCGAACTGAAGGCCCGCTTCGACGAGGCCCGCAACATCGAATGGGCCAAGGACCTGGAACGGGCCGGCGGGCAGGTCATCTACGGCGTGATGGGCCTCAAAACGCACGCGAAAGCCTGCCTCGTCGTCCGCCGCGAGCCGCACGGCATTCAGCGGTACGTGCACTTCGGGACGGGCAACTACAACGAGATCACCGCGAAGCTGTACACCGACGTCAGCCTGCTGACCTGCGACCGCGAGCTGACCGCCGACGCCGTCAACTTCTTCAACGCCGTCACCGGCTACTCGCAGCCGCAGCAGTTTCACAAAATCGAGGCGGCCCCGCTGGGGTTGCGGCCGAAGCTGCTGGAGCTGATTCACAGCGAGACCGAGCGCAAGCGGCACAAGCAGGAGGCCCGTATCACCGCGAAGCTCAACTCGCTGGTCGACCCGGAATTGATCGAAGCGCTGTACGAAGCGTCGCAGGCCGGAGTGGCGATCAAGCTCAACGTCCGCGGCATCTGCTGCCTGCGGCCCGGCGTCGAAGGGCTGAGCGAGAACATCAAGGTCGTCAGCATCATCGACCGCTTTCTGGAGCACAGCCGCATCTTCCGGTTCCATCACGGCGGGGCCGATCTGGTCTACATTTCCAGCGCCGACTGGATGCCCCGCAACCTCAACCGCCGCATCGAGCTGTTCGTCCCCGTGGAAGACCCCAAATGCCGCAAGCGGGTCGTCGGCATTCTCAACGCGGCCTTCCGGGACAACGTCCGCGGGCGGGTGCTGCTGCCGGACGGCACGTTCCAGCCGCCGCGGCGTCCCCGCGGCGGCAAACGCTTCCGCAGCCAGGAGGAGCTGTACCGGCAGGTGCGGGACAGCGTGAAGCAAGCGGAACAGTCGCGGACGACCGTGTTCGTTCCGCACCGCGCACCGGAGGCGGAGGAGTAGAATATCGAATATCGAACACGGAATGATGAAGTCTGAAGGAAGACGGGCGGGTGGTCGATTCCTTCATCATTCGACATTCCGTGTTCGATATTCGATATTCAAGGCATGCCGCCAGAGAACTCAATCGCTGAACCTTCAACCCGCACATCCCTCCCGCGGCGGGTGCGGTTCGCGGTGTTGTACTCGCTGTACGTGGCCGGCGTAGTGTTCCTGGGATGGAAACTCTACGGCTGGTTCGTCTACGACGTGCCGCTGACCCGCACGTCGAACGCCGACGACGTCTGGGGTTTGTATTACCCGGAATTGTGGAAGGCCGGAGCCGTCGATTCCGACTCAAAGCCCGGCGACGGCCGGCTCGATGTGCTGCTGCTGGGGGCTTCCGTCCTGGAACAGATGACCGAACCGCTCGAGCGCGAACTCAAGCAGCGCCACGGAGACAACGTGCGGCTGTACAACCTTTCGAAGTCGGCCCACACCACGCGCGACAGCCGGCAAAAGCTCACCCGGCTGAAGGACAAGCACTTCGACGTGATCGTCGTGTACCACGGCATCAACGACGTGCGCATGAACTGCGTCCCGAAGGCTGACTACCGCGACGACTATTCCCACTGTGCGTGGTACGCCAGCTTCGAGCAGAAGTTGCAGCACGGGGCGATCAGCGTCCGGGGAGTGACTTCCGACCTGAAAGCGTCGATCGGCCTCGGCCCGCCCGACGTTGAGGATCGGAAGTACGGCCGCGACATCAAAACGGCGGCGGCGTTCCAGGCGAATCTGGAAGCGATCGTCTCGTCCGCCCGCGAGCGGAAGATTCCCGTGGTGCTGATGACGTTCGCCACGTATCTTCCGCCGGACTACACCGAAGAGCGGTTCCGCGCCGGCAAGCTCGATTACGGCGAAGGGCAGTTTCAACTCCCCACAGAAGTCTGGGGCCACCCGCCCGACGTGCTGGCCGCCGTCATAGTGCACAACGCCGTCATCCGAGACGTCGCCACGCGGTTCGACAACGTGCGGTTCGTCGACCAGGAAAAACTGCTGCCTCGCAACGGCAAAGTCTTCGCCGACGTCTGCCACCTGACGCCGCACGGCTGCCGGTTGTTCGCGAAGAACCTCGCGCGTTTTGGAGTGCGGTAATCCATTACCGCTTTGGATCGGTTATCATGAAACACCGAGGAGGACCGATCATGCCGTTGCGCGACCACTTTCGATCGCCTGTGGACGACACGCATTCCTGGGACGAACTTCACGGCATGTGGCCGGCGGTAATGGTTCAGCAACTCGTGAGGGTTCTGCCGGAGCCGTACCATGCCGGCCCGGGCGTTTATCTGGGATCGCTCTTCGAAGTCGATATCGCCACGTTTCGAGATCCGTCTCAGGGTCCGGAACCGCAATTCGACCACGCGGAGGGAAACGGCGGCGTTGCCGTCGCGACCTGTGCTCCGCCCACGCTCACGCTGGAACCCCGGTTTCCGCAGCAGGACGTGTACGAAGTCCGCATCTACGACAGCCGCCGCAATCGCCGTCTCGTCGCGGTGATCGAAATCGTCAGCCCGTCAAACAAGGACCGGCCGGAGAATCGCTCGATCTTTGCGGCCAAGGCGGCGACGCTGCTGATGCATGGCATCTGCGTGTCGATCGTCGACGTCGTGAGCACCATGAATTTCAATCTCTATGCGGAACTGCTGGACTTCGTCGACGGCAGCGACCCGGCGCTGGGGGACGACCCGCCCCCGATGTATGCCGTCACGCTCCGCACGCGGTACGAAGGCACAAGCAAGATGATGGATACCTGGTATCATCCGCTGCCCGTCGGCAAACCGCTGCCGTCGCTGCCGATCTGGCTCACCTCGACGCACGCCATCTCGCTCGATCTGGAATCGAGCTATGAAGAGACCTGCCGCACGCTGCGGATTCGGTGAACTTCGCGCGTCTTGGAGTGCGGTGATTCATCATCGCTTTGGATCGGGCGCGTGAAGCGCGCCGAAGAAATCCAAAGCGGTGAAGAATCACCGCACTCCAAAAACGTCACCCGCCGAACGCGCCGTAGCGGCGGGTGCCGCGGGCGAAGGCGATGCGGCACAGCAACAGCAGCACGCCGATCCACACGAGTTCGATCAGCAGTTCCCGCCACAAGTCGGCGGCCTCGTAACGCCCCAGCAGCACGGCGGCGGGGAAGTAGGCGAGGTACTTGAACGGCAGAAACTGCACCCAGTCGCTCAGCGGCGAGGGCAGCCAGTCCAGCGGGATCATGTGGCCGGAGAGAAAGTAGTTGATCATCATGTAGATGAAAATCAGCGAGCTGACCTCCAGCCACCAGAACGCGATCAACCCGATCAGCGATTCGATCAGGAACCCGATCAGAAACCCGCACAGCAGCGCGAGCACGCCGGCGGCCAGCACGTCCGGCGACGGCCAGCCGGGGAAGTAATCCCGGCACAGCCAGAACACCAGCACGAACGGCCCGGTCGCCACGAAGTAATACACCAGCTTGTGCGCCACGCGGTGCCAGAACAGGTAGCCCAGCATGTCGATCGGCTGCGTGAGGTACTTCTTGACCGTCCCGTCCCGCACGTCGCGGGCAATGCCGCCGCTCAGCCCCGGCATGCTGGAAAACGCCCGGCCGAGCATCGCCAGCAGGTAGTACGCGACCATGTCGGAATACGAGTACCCGTTGAGCTTCGCGTAGGGGGTGCTCGTGTGAATGCCGTAAATCGCCCCCCACAGAAAAATCTGCGTAACGATCGGCAAGAACCGCATCAGCGTCGCGAACGCAAAGTCCCCGCGATAGACCAGCCGCTCTTCGAGGCAGGTCCGCAGGATGATCCAATTGACGCGGGCGCGGGCGGCTAACTCAGACATCGTACGATCTGTCGCAAAGACGCAGAGACGCAAAGCCTCGCAAAGTGGAAGAGTCTGTTTCCAGGAAACCTGTTTGCTCGGAATTCCGAGTGTGCCGGCAGATTACTTACTTTCTCATTCCTCTTTCAAATCTTTGCGAAACTTTGCGTCTTCGCGCCTTTGCGTCAAGAATTCATCGCCCCGATGTCGCACCGCCTGCAACCGGGTGGACTTGTTCGGTTCGTTCCGACCGCCCGTCTTCAAACACCTCCGCGATCACCTCCTCCAGCGGCCGTTCCTGCACCCCCACGTCTTCGATGTTGTACCGCGACAACAGTGACGTGAGAATCTCCGGGATCTGGTGCCGCGGCACTTCCAGCTTCACCCGCGGCGGGACGGTTTCGATGACGGTGCCGTAGCGGTCGAGGTCCGGGGGGATTTCCGAGCCGGCGAATTGCAGCTCCATGATTTTGTGGCGGCTGAAGCGGTCGAGGATGTCGGTCAGCGGGCCGTCGTGTTTGATCTCGCCTTCGTTGATGATGATCGCCCGCTGGCACAACGCCTCGACGTCTTTCATGTAATGGCTGGTGAGTAGCACGGTGATGCGTTGCTCCCGCTGGTAGAACTTCAGGAACTCCTGCACCTTCCGCTGCGAGACGACGTCCAGGCCGATCGTCGGTTCGTCCAGCAGCAGGACTTCCGGGCTGTGCAGCAACGCGGCGATCAGCTCCATCCGCATTCGCTCGCCGAGCGACAATTCCCGCACCGGCTGGCCGACGAGCTTGCGGACTTCCAACAGGGCTGTCAACTCGTCCAGGCGGCGCTGAAACTGAGCCGCGTCGATGCGGTAGATCTCCTTGTGCAGCCGGAACGACTCCTGAGCCGGCAGGTCCCACCACAACTGGTTCTTCTGCCCCATGACGAGCGAGAACCGCCGGCGGTAGGCGTTTTCGCGTTTCCAGGGAACGTGCCCCAGCACCGTCGCCTCGCCGCCGGTGGGGTGGATGAGGCCGGAGAGGAGTTTGAGCGTGGTGGTTTTTCCGGCCCCGTTCGGTCCGAGGAAGGCGACCATCTCGCCGGTGTCGATGGTGAAGCTGACGCCGGCAACCGCGTGCACATCCTTGTACTTCCGCCGGAACAGCCCCGCCAGCGACGCCAGCAACCCTTCGCGTTTGCGGTAGACGCGGTAGATTTTGCTCAGGTGGCGGACGTCGATGGCGGGCATGGGGAAATCATAGCCGGTCGGGCGGCGGTTGTGGATGAGGGATGAGCAATGAGGGAGGAGATGACAAGAGAGACCGCGAGCCGCCGGGTTTATCCCGGCGGGTGCGGGTTCCTCCCGGAGGTCAGTTCGTGATCGGGCGAGGGGGCGAGGGGGCGACAGATTGACCGCAGCAAATGGGTCCACCATGTCACGCCTTCACCGTGTCACCCCCTCACCGGGTCACCCCCTCACCCTGTCACCCCTCACGCTGTCACCCCTCACCCTGTCACCCCCGCCCGGCGGGGTTAAACCCCGCCGCTCGCAGATACGGGAAGTTTTGTTAATTTTCCGGCTCCGGGGCTACCCGCCAATCGAAAACCGGCGGCCGGATCGATAGAGTATCCCCACAGGAGATCGCTGACAGGGACGTTCTGTCACGACTGCACTTTCAGGACGAAGTGATGGAGTTCCGAAGATTCGGCAACGGCATGACGGCTCAAGATCGACTTCGTGGTCAATACGTGGAACCGGCAGTTTTTCTCGCGGAAATGACATCCCGGCGGGCGCTGCAGCGCAGCGACGAACACGGGGCGACGGTCCGGGGGCTGCTCGATCCGGAAACCGGGCAACGCATCCTGATTTCCGAAGAACACCTCTTGGCGGCGGTCAGGGAGACGAATGTCGAAATCCGAATGACGAATCAATGACGAAGCCCGAATGACGAAACCCGACCAACCGCGCGGCCGTCATTCGGGTTTCGGGTTTCGTGATTCGTCATTCCTTCGTCATTCTGATTTCGTCATTCGTCATTCCTCAGTTCCGCCCGTGGCTTGTCCTCCGCGCCCGATCGGGGTGGAATGCAGTGCATGGGTCTCGCTTCCCGTCTATCCGCCGACGAACCCCGGAACATCCCGGAATCTCCCGCGGATGACCGCCCATCCATTGCCGACTTCCCCTCGCTCGCCGAGCGGTTGATCCGCGACCGCCTTGAAGCGCTGCTCGCCCACTACCGGCCCGCCGTGGAACGCCCGGGCGACGACGACGAAGCCGTCCACCAGCTTCGCGTCTGGAGTCGCCGACTGACGGCGGCGCTGCAGACCTTGCAGCCTCTGCTGCCTGCCGCGCCGCGCGAAAAGCTGATTCGCAACCTGAAGGCCGTCCGCCGCGCCGCGGGCCCGGCCCGCGATCTGGACGTGTTTCGCGACCGGGTGAAGTCGTCGGAGTTTTCGCTCAAGCGGAAGGCCCGCAAGCGGGTGCTGAAGTTCCTGAAGAAGCGACGCAAGAAGGCCCAGAAGCCGTTGCGGAAATCATTCCGCAACAGGCCGCCGGAGAAGCTGCGGCGCCGCGTCGACGAACTCGTGGCGACGCTGCAGTCCGAAACGGGCGAGCTGCCGGTTTGCGGGTCCAGCCTGGTGCAAACGGCGATCGACCGGTTTTCGGTGGACGGTCCCGCCGCCTTCGAGACGGCCGCCGAGCTGCATCAACTGCGAATTGCCGCCAAGCGGCTGCGGTACACGCTGGAAACGCTGCTCGACCTGCACGCCATTCCCCGCCGCGAAGAAGCCGGCCGCCTGCTGGACGAGCAGAAGCAGATCCAGGACCGGCTGGGGAAAATCAACGACCACGCCGTCTCGCAGCGGCGGCTGATCGACTGGGCGGAAGAAGCGCCACGCGAAACGCTGCGGAAGTCTTTCGTTCAAATGGCGGACGAGGAATCGACCCAGGCGGCGGAACGAACGGCCGACTTTCTGCGGTGGTGGTCGGAAGACCGCCAGCAGTCCTTCCGCTGTCGGCTTGACGCCCTCGTTCGTAGTGACCGGCTTCAGCGTGGTTCGTAGTGACCGGCTTCAGCGTGGTTCGTAGTGACCGGCTTCAGCCGGTCTGCGGGGGGCCTGTGATGGGGAAGTCAGAATCACCTCCGCGGCTTGCACCGCCATCGACCGGCTGAAGCCGGTCGCTACGAACGGCCATCGACCGGCTGAGGCCGGTCACTACGAACGGCTTCTGGAATCCCGAACCCCGTAATCCGATTCGGGCGAACCACTTGCCGCCGCCGCGCGTCTCAAGGTGGCAGAGACGTTATTGCTTGGCAGCGGTTGTCGGCGTACACTTTCCCGTGGATCGTAGTGCGAAATTCATTTCGCACCCTCCCCATTTCGTGCGAGATGCCCTTTATCAATTCGAAAAAGGGCGCACTACATTCTGGAGCGGAAATCCCAGTTGGCTGAACCGAAACGCGACGAACTTCAGGTTCGACAGAAGCGCGCCCTGCTCGTGGCGCTGGTTCCCCCGGAGCGGAAACACGAGAAGGACCGGGCGCTGGACGAAATTCGCGGACTCGTGAAAACCGCCGGCGCGCTGCCGGTGGGAGAGTTGGTCCAGGTCCGCGACACGCCGCATCCGGCGACGTTCATCGGCAAGGGGAAGCTCGACGAGCTGAAGCAGCTCATCGCGGCGACCGACGCCGAACTGGTCGTCTTCGACAACAACCTCTCGCCGGCGCAGGGCCGCAATCTCGAAAAGGAGACCGACAGGGTCATCGTCGACCGCAGCGAGGTCATCCTCGACATCTTCGCCAGCCGGGCCCGCACGCACGAAGCGAAGCTGCAAGTCGAGCTGGCGCAGCTTCTGTACTTCCGCCCGCGGCTGAAACGGCTGTGGACGCACCTCGAGCGGATCGAGGGGGGCGTCGGCGCCGGGCGCGGGCCGGGCGAAAAGCAGCTCGAAACCGACCGCCGGCTGCTCGACCGCCGCGTCGCCGAGCTGAAGAAGAAGCTCGCCGGCGTCGAAAAGCGTCGCGAACGGACCGTCGCCGCCCGCCGTGATTTCATGACCGTCTCGCTCGTCGGCTACACGAACGCCGGCAAGAGCACGCTGATGAACGCGCTGACCGACGCGGGCGTGTACGTCGCCGACAAGCTGTTCGCCACGCTCGACACCCGCACGCGGACGTGGAAGATCCCGCATTGGGGAGACGTGCTGCTCTCCGACACCGTCGGGTTCGTCCGCGACCTGCCGCACCATCTCGTGGCGTCGTTCAAATCGACCTTGGAGGAAGCCCGCCACGCCGACCTGCTGCTGCACGTCGTCGACGCCGGTGACCCCGCGGCCGAGCGGCAGATTCAGACCGTCAATCAGGTGCTGGATGAAATCGGCGTCAGCCACGAGCATACGCTGCTCGTGCTCAACAAGATCGACGCCTGCCAGGACCGTTCGACGGTCGACATCCTCCGCGCCCACCACGCCGAATCGGTCTCGGTCAGCGCCCTGAAAGGCACCGGCCTCGACCGCCTCGCCGAGATGGTCGTCCAGCGGCTGGCCCACGGTTACGTGCAGGCGGAAATCGAAACCGGCGTCGAGAACGGCAAGTTGTTCAACTACCTCGCCGAGCACGCGGAAGTGACGGACCGCGACTACATCAACGGCAGCCGCGTCGTCCTTCGCTGCCGCATCTCGCACCACGCGCTGGCGCAGGTCAACGGCGCGGGGACGGAAATCCGCCTGCTGCAACCGGCCGCCCCTGGAGCGCGGTGATGGTTGGTGTACCGACTTCAGTCGGCCCGTTGCGCACGCAATGTCGGCCAAACGCACAACGGGCCGACTGAAGTCGGTACACCAACGAAAGCGACGGCGTCCCGGGGTCGGCCCGCGAGACGCCGTCGTCAGCCGGTTGCCTCAAGGGAAAACTCCCAGCGAGGCGGATTATCGTAGCGTGGACTTCAGTCCACGCGAGTGATGATGGTTTTGAGTGACGAGTCGAGCAAAGACTTGCCGCCATCGCAAGCCGATTGCGATGCGCGCGTGGACTGAAGTCCACGCTACGAAGGCGGATTATTGGAGCAGGCTCAGGACCTGCGCGGGGTTCTGATTGGCGATCGCCAGCACCGAGAGGCCCGACTGCACGAGGATCTGGGCACGGGTCAGGCTGGCGGTTTCGGCGGCGAAGTCGGTGTCGATGATCTGGCTGCGGGCGTCGAGGATCGATTCGAGGCTCACGCCGAGCTGCGACACGTTCGTCTCGATGACCGTCTTCTGCAACGCCCCCAGGCGGCCCCGCAGGTCGGTGACCTTCTGCAGCGCGTCTTCGATGATCGAGACCAGCGTCGAGCCGGGGTTGGTGGGGCCGACGTCCAGCAGGCTCTTGCCGCCGCCGGAGCCAAGCTCGAACAGCTTGCCGCTCACTCCGCCGAGGCGGGCCGTGTTGACGGCCTCGATTCCCAGGCTGACCTGTCCGGCGGGGGAGATTTCCTGCCCGATCTGGAAGATCGAGCCGCCGCCGGTCACGGTGATCGCGGCCGTGTTGCCCGTGGTGTTTGCCGTCGCGGTGAAAGTCAGCGAGGCTTCCAGCACGCTGGATTTGGCCGTCGCCTTCAACCCCTTGCCGATGGCCAACTGGCCGTTGATGCGGGCCTGGATGTCGGTCCCTTCGACGCGGTCGGCGGCGGCGCCGCTGACGGAATCCTTCGTGGTGGCCAGCGTCCCCTGCAGGACTTTGATCCCCACGAACTGGTCAGAGCCGAAGTCCTGGCTGGTGAAGGTCAGGAAGGCGCCGGCCCCCCCGGTGTTGATGCTCACGGGGGCCACGGCGCCCGCGTCGGCCGCGACGACCGTGCCGGACCCGTCCCCCTCGAACGTCACGCTGACGTAATCGCTGCTGTTCGCATCGGCTTCGAGCAGGGCCTTCACGTCGGCGGCGGACGAAGTGGTCGCTGCCGTGTCCACCCCCAGCGTCACCGTCAGCAGGATTTCGCTGGCGGTGGAGGAACTGGTGACGGCCAGCGTGCTGTTGGAAGCCGACTTCGCGACAATTTCGACTTTCACGGTCTGGTCAAAGCCGTCGCCGGTGCGGGCGTCGGTGAAGATCAGGTCGTTGTCGGCGCCGCTGCTGACGATCGTCCCGGTGCCTGCCACGGAGCCTGTTTTCGTCGCCGTCACGCCGGTCGAGTCGGTCAGCGCGTTGATGGCCGTGGCGATGTTGTCCAGCGAGCTGGTCGCGCCCAGAAAGACGACGTCGGTTCCCTTCGCCCCGGAGACTTCGATCGTCGTGGCCGCTGCCAGACCGCCGGAAACGAAATCCGTGAAGAGCTCCGCCTGCGTCGCGGCGGCGGTGATCGTCGCGTCGGCCACGATCGTCGCCGAACCGGAGAAGACCGCCGAGTCGATGCGGAATTCCGACAGCTTCGCCTGGTCGGTGGACGTGACCTGCGTGCGGAACGACTTGCTGCCGTCGATCAGCTTGTCGCCGGCGAAGATCGTGTTGGCGGCGATCTTGTTGATCGCGGTCAAAGCGTTGTCGATCTGCTGCTGGTTGGCCTCGATTTCCAACTGGGAGATGGCGCCGGTGTTGACCCCTTCCTGCACCAGCCCGCGGACTTCGTTCAACAGGCCGGAGATTTCGGCCAGCGAGCCGTCGGCGGCGGCAATCACGTTCGCGGCGCGATTGCTGTTTTTAATCGACTGCTCGATGACGGTCACCTGCGACCGCAGCGTTTCGCTGGCGATCAGGCCGGCGGGATTGTCCTTACCCGAGTTGATCTTCAAGCCGGTGGACAGGCGGGTCAGCGAGGTGTTGAGTTCGTTGTTGGACCGCCCGAGGATCCGCAGTCCCCGCAACGAGGCCACATTGGTGTTGATCCGTGTCATATCAATCGACCTTTCTGGATGACGCAGTTCGTCTTGATTTGTGCAACAAAACGGAGGGCGGCGTCCCTGGATGGGTGCGACGCCGCCGGGCCATCCACGGCGGCGTCCCTGGATGGGTGCGACGCCGCCGGGCCATCCAGGACGGCGTCGATGCGTGAACGAACTCCCTTCGGGATGACTCCTGGCCGTGTTGAACGCGTCGCGGGAGTTTGCCGTCCTGTCGGTTTCGCCGGCCCGTCAGTCGGCAGACTGGGAACCGATCGCGGGGAGTGGGGTTGGCAAACACCAGATCGAGTTGCGCCACATGCGGATGTGACGCCTCGTCAATTCAGCTATCGACTGAGAAACTGCGCACCTTTAGATGATTTGGAAAAAAACGTTGAATGAGATGTATAGCTAGTGTAGGCCAACTAACCGCCTTGAGAAGCAAAGGTGGAATGTGCGGATTATGACCATGCTGCTGACCGGCCGGCTGCTTCGCTCGACGGCAACGGGCCTACGCTTTCGTGGGGGCGTTCGATGCCGCCTGTCGGCTCGCGGTTTCTCGCTGGATCGCTTCGTACACCTCCTGGCGGTGCACGGAAATGGCCGTCGGCGCGTCGATCCCCAATCGCACTTTGTCCCCGCGGATGTCGACCACGGTGACCACGATGTCATCCCCGATGATGATGCTTTCGTCGCGTTGTCTCGACAGGACGAGCATCCGTGCTTCTCCTTCACAACGCGGTGGAGCGTCGGCGGGTGGGAAACGGGAAACGTGAGCCGGGAATTCCTCGGCGGGCCGTTCGACGGCCGGACCGGCGAAATCCGTATCTTCATTCCGTGCAACGTAAATCGTCCGCGGAGTTGCGATTTCGGGGCTGGAATTCGGGAAATCCCTCCCCCCCGCAGAAAATGGAATGTCAGATGTGACGATTCTGCAACCTGTTGGGAATGCGACGCCGGGCGCAAACCGCGGTTCAAGTTGCTGTACCGCCCGTCGTTGGAGTTCAAACTTCAGCTTGCCCGTCGCGTGTAGTGCCGTGTCAATTCGAAAACCACTGGTTACGACCATAGAAGCCTGAAGCGCAAGCGAAGGGCGAGACACGAGTTCCTTCGCTTGCGCTTCAGGCTTCAATTCGTAAATGTCGACGGGGCAGTCGAGTGGGCTTCAACTGCACGTCGGACAAGCTGAAGCTTGAACTCCAACTCGGGACACCAGCTCGATCGATGCAGTCCCTTTCCCTTTGCGTGACAAGGGTTACAGCGTGAGTCGGACCACCGGCGGCGACTTCCCGCGAAGTCCGGATCGATCGTTTCACATTCGTTGACAAACAATTGACGACGCCGATACACTCGCCGCGTTCTTGCTGACCGCGAACCTGGTTTGCTCTTAAAAACCCGTGCATCCACAGAGACTTGCGGCGTTCGCGTCTTCTGGTTGAGGTGCGGCGAAGCCTGATCGCGTCGCAGAATTCGTAAGGATTCTGGACGGAACTGACTTGGCGGCAGAATTCTCACGAATTCTGCTACGTGCGTTCACAATTCTTCCCGCAGAGACGGAGTTGGTTACAGGAATGAACTGCCGAATCCGGTGCATGATGACTGGTCGCCGTTTGAAGACGTCCGCCGCCGCAATCACGGCCGCGCTGGCAATGTCCACCCCCGCGTTCGCGGCGGATGCGGGGGCGTGGAACTCGGGCGGGCCCGCAGTGGTCGTCTACTGGGCCGTCGCCGGAATCGGCTCGCTGATCGCGCTGTTCTTCGCCTGGAAGTTCTTCAACTGGATGGTCGCCCAGGATGAAGGCGACGAAACGATGGTCAAGATCGCGGAAAGCGTCCGACAAGGCGCCCGCGCGTACCTCAACCGGCAATACAAGGTCGTCGCCATTTTCTTCGTGATCACCTCGCTGCTGCTGGTGGTCGTCGCGTTCGTCTTCAAAGCGCAGTCCCAATGGGTGCCGTTCGCGTTTTTGACCGGCGGGTTTTTCTCCGGCCTGGCCGGTTGGTTCGGCATGAAAACGGCCACGCTGGCCAGTTCTCGCACGGCCCAGGGGTGTAAGAACTCGCTCAACGAGGGCCTGCAGGTCGCCTTTCGAAGCGGCGCGGTGATGGGGCTGGTGGTCGTCGGTCTCGGGCTGCTCGACATCTGCCTGTGGTTCGCCGTGCTGCATTGGGGCGTCAACATGCCTCTGCAGGAAATCACCGTCACCATGCTCTGTTTCGGCATGGGAGCCAGCGCTCAGGCGCTCTTCGCCCGCGTCGGCGGCGGAATCTTCACCAAAGCCGCCGACGTCGGGGCCGACCTCGTCGGAAAGGTCGAAGCCGGTATCCCCGAAGACGACCCGCGGAACCCCGCCACCATCGCGGACAACGTCGGCGACAACGTCGGCGACGTCGCCGGCATGGGGGCCGACCTTTACGAATCCTACTGCGGTTCGATCCTCGCCAGCGCCGCCCTCGGCGTCGCCGCCTACCAGGGCTTTCCACAGATGCAGTTTCAGATGCTGCTGCTGCCGATGGTCCTCGCCGGAGTGGGAATTCTGCTGTCCATCGGCGGGATCTTTCTGGTGCGCACCGAGGAAGGGGCCACGCAGAAGAATCTGCTGTCGGCCCTGGCCCGTGGGATCGACGGCAGCAGCCTGGGCGTGGCGGTCGCCGCCGCCGGACTCGTCTACATCATGCTCGTGCTGCCGTCCGGGTCCGGAGACCTCGCATCCCAGTTGGAAACCGCTGGCCTGCGATACGGCAACCAGCTCTTCGGGGTGTTCGGGGCGATTGTCACCGGTCTCGTGGCCGGGGTGATCATCGGCAAATGGACCGAATACTCGACCAGCGAAGAGTACAACCCGACCAAGCGCATCGCCGACCAGGCCGTCACCGGGCCGGCGACCGTGATCATCGCCGGCGTGGCCGAAGGGTTCTACAGCGTCTGGGTGCCGATCGTCGTCATCGGGACCTCGATTCTGCTCGCGTTCGGCTTCTGCACGGGATTCCAATATGCCAATGCCGATCTGTTCGCGATGGGCCTGTTCGGCGTCGCCATCGGAGCGGTCGGCATGCTGAGCACGCTGGGGATTACGCTGGCGACCGACGCCTACGGTCCGATTGCCGACAACGCCGGCGGCAACGCCGAAATGAGCCACCAGGAACCGACCGTCCGCCAGCGGACCGACGCGCTGGACAGCCTCGGCAACACGACCGCCGCCACCGGCAAAGGGTTCGCCATCGGTTCGGCCGCGTTGACGGCCCTCGCGTTGATGGCGGCTTATCTCGAAGAAGTCCGCGTCGGTTTCGAGCGCTGGGCGGAGAAGACGACCAATGTGAAACTTACCGAAGACGCTACAAAAGCCAATCTTACGATCGTGAAACCGAGCGTCGTATCGGTCAAGTTGTCGCAAGCCGCCTGGGAACAACTTTTTCCTGACAAGAAGCGGGACCCGTACCCGCAACATAAGGGCGAAACGGAGCCACGGAACGAAGCGTTTCTGGTCTTTCCACCGAACACGCCGTCTCAGAAAAGGGAAGTGGAAACGCTGTACGGGAACTCCGCCAAGACCGGCGAATCCGTGGTGGTCAACCTGCTGAATCTGCGCGACGAAGGGATGATCATCTCCGTCCGCAAGGCGACGATGCCCGATTTCGTGCGTTACTACGACATCACGATCATGAGCCCCAAGGTGCTGGTCGGCATCTTCCTGGGCGTGATGCTCGCGTTCGTGTTCTGCGCCATGACCATGAAAGCCGTCGGCCGTTCCGCCGGCGACATGGTTGAGGAAGTCCGCCGCCAGTTCCGCGAGATCCCCGGCATCATGGAAGGGACGGGCGAACCGGATTACGCGGCCTGTGTCGCCATCAGTACCGCGGCCGCTCAGCGGGAGATGATCCTCCCCTCGCTGCTGGGGCTGATCGTGCCGATCGTGGTGGGCCTGGTGCTCGGCGTGGGCGGCGTGATGGGCATGCTGGCCGGCGGGCTGACCAGCGGTTTTGCCGTCGCCATCATGATGGCCAACGCCGGCGGCGCGTGGGACAACGCGAAGAAGTACATCGAAGCCGGCGCTCACGGCGGCAAGGGGACGACGGCCCACAAGGCGACCGTCGTGGGCGACACCGTCGGCGACCCGTTCAAGGACACCAGCGGACCGAGCTTGAACATTCTGATCAAATTGATGAGCATGGTGTCCGTCGTGTTTGCTGGGCTGATCGTGCAGTACGCCCTGCAAATCTTCTGAGAAACGCCCGTAGCAGAATTCGTGAGAAATCTGCACGATTTTGGTGCTCGGCAGAATTCTCACGAATTCTGCTACACGCACGTCGGCGTGCCGGGATTCGACGCGAGGTTTCCCCATCGGCAGTCCCCAGCCCGATCCGGACCGCACCCGCCAGCGCGAAGCGAGCCGGCAGACGGCGGTGAAATGCGCGCAGCTCGCCGACGAATACCGCTGCCGCGACATCGTCGTCCTCGACCTGACGGAACTGACGCCCATCGTCGATTACTTCGTCATCGCCACCGGCACCAGTCCCCGCCAGATGCACGCCGTCGCCGAGGAGATCCACCGCGTGCTCAAATCGCGGGGCCACAAGCGTCTCGGCCGTGAAGGCTTCGACGCCGCCACCTGGATCCTCGCCGACTACGGCGACGTCGCGCTGCATCTCTTCGACGAAGCGACCCGCAAGAAGTACGACCTGGAGCGTTTGTGGGCGGACGCGACGCCGGTGGACTGGAAAGCGAGCGATGCCACGACCGCAGAGGAATAGAACCTGGATTCCCTAGTGCTCTGTCAACTCTCAATTTACGGATTGAAGCCTGAAGCGCAAGCGAAGGAACTCGTGTCTCGCCCTTCGCTTGCGCTTCAGGCTTCTATGGTC
>Ga0268386_10000165_pt1 | contig 39506 bp, 42 predicted proteins | sample RVTome_15_FD_200260 | JGI IMG/M metagenome (GOLD analysis project Ga0268386, IMG submission 200260) | Soil microbial communities from uranium-contaminated site in the Upper Colorado River Basin, Wyoming, United States - RVT150D86... ... | reverse complement strand
AGGAGCAGTGCGACGTGCTGCAGAGTCGCTCGTCCCCGGCCCTGATACGCGGACAGCACGTCCATCAGGTCGAGGTGCCGCCAGTGGAAGCGGTTCAGATAATTGTTGTAACGAAAGCCCTGATCTTCGTCGCCGGTTTCCCAGTAGCGCGCTGCAACGATTCCGTGGCGCAGTGCCCGGTAATGCAGCACCGGCAGATCGAATCCACAGCCGTTCCACGAGACGAGTTCCGGCGTGTATTTGTCGATGCCATCGTAGAAACGCTGGATCAGCTCGGCCTCCGGCGCGTCGGGTCCGCCGAGGCTCCAGACGCGGAAGGCATCGCGAGTGCGCAGCGCCACGGATATCGCGACCACGCGCTGCTGTTCGAGCGACAGGAACTCGCTCCCGGTTTCCTCACGCCGGCGCGTCTGCATCACGTAGCCCACCTGCTTGTCGGTGAGACCGTCGAGACCATAGATCCGGCGTCCGAGCTCGACGTCGGGGACGGTTTCGATATCGAAGACGAACACTGTCATAGGACATCCCAGGCAGATCAGCGCTTCGGGATCCGGGGTGCGGGATCGGATCCGCCAGTCTACAGGCCGCGTCTGCGCGGCGCCTTCAGTCGCGGCCCGACCGCACCGTCGAACCGTCCGCGCGCAGCAGCACGGCCACGGCGACGACTAATCCGGCTTCGTCGGTCAGCGTCACATGCCCCTCGCCGATGCCGAGCCGCGCGCACATGCTGCGACCGCGCTCGGACCAGATGATGCCCGGGCGGCCCCAGTCGTTCTGGACGAAGCCCGTATCACGGATCCACATCCCGTGCGCGAATCCGGTCCCCATCGCCTTCACGATCGCTTCCTTGGCCGCGAAGCGCATCGCGAGGAAGCGCACCGGACGCTGGCCGCGCCGGAACGCCGCTTCCTCCTCCGGAAGCAGCAGCCGCCGGACGAAGTGCTCGCCATGCCGCTCATAAACCGCCCGGACGCGGTCGACCTCAATCACATCGGTGCCGATACCGAAAATCACGGTGCCGGATCCGCCGCGGCGCGACTACCGAGCGTCGTCGACCGCGCGGCCAGCATCACGTGCTTCATCTCACTGACGGCACTCGCGAGCCCGTGGAAGACCGCACGAGCAATGATCGCGTGACCGATGTTGAGCTCGACGATCTCCGGCATCGCGGCGATGGGACTCACGTTGTGATAGTGCAGGCCATGCCCGGCATGCACCGTGAGACCGCATTCGCGCCCATGCCGCGCAGCCTTGCGCAGCCTTGCGAGCTCGGCATCGCGACGGGCGACGGGCGCATCGGCATACGCGCCGGTGTGCAGCTCGACAACCGGTGCTCCGACGTCGGCCGCCGCGTCGAGCTGTCGCAGCTCGGGATCGACGAAGAGCGACGTGCGTATTCCCGCCGCAGCGAGCGTCGCTACGGCATCCCGGATCAGATCCCGTTGCGCGGCGACGTCGAGGCCGCCTTCGGTAGTCACTTCCTCCCGGCGCTCCGGCACCAGACAGCAATCTTCCGGTCGTAACGCCGTTGCGATCCGCAGCATTTCTTCCGTCGCAGCCATCTCGAGATTCGTGCGCGTCTGCAGCGCCGACTTGATCGCATGCAGGTCGTGGTCCTGGATATGGCGCCGATCCTCACGCAGGTGCAGCGTGATGCTGTCGGCACCCGCCTGCTCCGCCATCAGTGCCGCATAGAGCGGATCCGGATAGCGCGTTCGCCGCGCCTGCCGCAGCGTCGCGACGTGATCGATGTTGACCCCCAGCAGAATCTGACCCGCTCTCATCACGTTCACCTCGTCCACTCGCCAGGTCCGTCGTTTACCGCGTGCGGCCTCATCACGATCCTGCCGCATCCGGTTCGGCGGCACTCGTCGTGCCTGCAGCGGAGCTTGACGCCGGTGCGGCACGGCGCATCGCCGTCATCACGTCGCGGCTGCGCAGTCCGCGACCCTCGAGGCAGCGATCGAGCGACATCCGCAGGATACGGCGCGCCTCGTGCCGCACCGTCGGCTCGTCGAGGCTTTCCGCAGCAAGCGCGAGCAGCGTCGCGCCCGTCACCAGGAAGTGCCCTTCCGCAACGCCTGGCGCCCATTCGACCGGTCCTTCATCCGGCAGGAAACGATACGTCCGCGTCGCATCGACCGGCACGCCGCTGCGTACGTCATGCGTCAGCGACAGACCGTAGCCGGCGATCTCGAGCAGGCGCTTTTCGAACACGCGCAGCACCACGCCTTCGTCGCGCTGCGAGCGCAACGCCTCGAGCGTCGCTGCGTACAGGTCGAATACGTCGGTCTGCGGGTCGTGGCGCGGCAGCAGGCGAATCAGCAATTCGTTCAGATAGAAGCCACTCATCAACCGCGAGGCATGCAGACTGGTCGGCGCTCCGTCGAATTCGGCATGAATCAGCGTGCCGGCTTCCCCGCGCGCGCTCCACGATACGAGCACGCGGCTGAAGGGCTGCAGGACCGCGGTGAGTGGGGAGCCGGGACGGTGCGTGCCGCGTGAGAACACCGTACGACGGCCATGGTGACGCGTCAGCAGCTCGAGAATCCGGCTGCTGTCGCGATAGGGGTGCTGATGCAGCACGAACGCCGCTTCGAGCAGCACGCGCTCGTGCGCCCCCCGCGTCACGACTCGTAACCGAACTGGCGCAGTGCAGCCTCGCTGTCCGACCAGTTCTGCTTGACCTTGACCCACAGCTCGAGATGCACCGGCGCTGCGAACAGCCGTGAGAGCTCGAGCCGTGCCGCCCGACCGACCTTCTGCAGCCCCTCACCCCCGTGTCCGATCACGATGGCTTTCTGCCCCGTACGCTCGACCCAGATGATCGCGTTGATCAGCAGCCGGCCGTCTTCGTCGTGCGCAAAGCGTTCGATCTCGACGGCGAGCCCGTACGGCAGCTCCTGACGCAGCCGCCAGGTCAGTTTCTCGCGGATGATCTCGGCCGCCTGGAATTCCGGGCCGCGATCGGTGACCTGTTCCGCCGGAAAGAGTGGCGGGGATTGCGGCAGATGACGCGCGATCAGTTCCGGTAACTCTGCCAGGTTGTCCCGCTTCAATGCCGAGAGCGGCACGATCGCAGCGAAGTCTGCTCGCTGGCGCAATGCTTCGATGAACGGCAACAACCGCTCCTTCGACTTGACCCGATCGACCTTGTTGACGACCAGCACGATCGGTCGAGCATGCCTCGTGATTTCCGCGAGCACGCGCTCATCGGCCGGGCCGAAGCGCAGCGCTTCGACGACGAATACCAGCACGTCCGCATCCGCGAGCGAGCCGAGCGCTGCACGGTTCATGTAACGGTTCATGACCCTGCGCTGATCGCCATGGATACCGGGCGTGTCGATCAGCACGAGCTGCAGGTCCGGTCGCGTCAGGATGCCGAGAATGCGGTGTCGGGTCGTCTGCGGCTTGGGCGTGACGATGCTGATCTTGCGACCGAGCAGCGCATTGACCAGCGTCGACTTGCCGACGTTCGGTCGTCCGACGATCGCCGCGAATCCACTGCGATGTCCGGCCCCGTTCTCGAGTGTCATGGTGCGTTGTCCCAGAGCCGCCGCGTCAGTTCGAGCGTCGCCTCGGCGGCTGACTGCTCGGCTCTGCGTCGGCTGCTGCCGGTCGCCGTCTCGACGAGATCGAGAGCCTCGACGCGACAACTCACGTGAAAGGTCTGTTGGTGCGGTTCACCGGTGATCGCTTCGACCGTATAGACGGGCAATCCGTAGCCACGCGCCTGCAGCGCCTCCTGGAGACGCGTCTTCGGGTCCTTCAGTTCCGCCGCGGTCGGCAGGGTACCGAGCCGACCGCTGAAGACCCTTTCGATCGCGCCGGCGGCTGCCTCGAAGCCACCATCGAGATAGATCGCGCCGAACAGAGCCTCGAGGGCGTCGGCCAGGATCGATTTGCGCCGGTGACCGCCCGACTTGAGCTCGCCCGAACCGAGACGCAACTGCTCACCGAGCCCTATCTCCGCGGCGATCGTCGCGAGCGATTCGCCGCTCACGAGGCTCGCCCGGAACCGCGATAACTCCCCCTCATCGGCCGCGCCGAACTCGCGGTACAGGAGCATCGCGACGACGCAATTCAGCACCGCATCGCCGAGGAACTCGAGCCGTTCGTTGTTGAGACCCGCGGCGCTGCGATGCGTGAGCGCCGCTTCGAGCAGCGCGCTATCCCGACATTCGCAGCCGAGCGCCTCGCGCAGCCATTCAGTCGCTCGCTTCAATGACTCCGCCGTTCCGTTGCGACTGCTTCTTACTGGGGGATCTCGACGATCTTGTCGAAATCGGTGAGCAACGAGATGTTCGCGACGAAGGGCGATTCGGCCGAATAGGTCGCGCGGACTTCGAAGCCGTAGGAGGTCTTGCGGATCGACACGTCCTTCCAGCTGATCGACTTGATGTCTTCGACGTCCCAGCGCCGCTCGAGCGAATTGCGGATGATCTGCGGCGACGTCGCATTGGCGCTGTACTCGTCGCGCACCTGCTCGAGAGCCCGCGCGACCTTCGTGTACTCGAGATACATCGGCACGAGACGAATACCCGCGTACAGGCCGAATCCCAGGATCGCGATGATGACCAGCATGCCGAGAAAGGTCGCGCCACGCTCGTGCTTGTACATGCGTTGATCTCCTCAGGCCAGGTTGTTCGTTGTGCGTGCAGTCATTCGATCGGGTCGCCGATACGGCTCCAGATGGGCGCCTCGGGCACGTTCCAGTTGAGCCAGATTCGTACCGCCTTGCCGACGAGGTTCCCGGACGGCACGAAGCCGACCTCGGGAAAGCGGCTGTCACGGCTGTTGTCGCGATTGTCGCCCATGAAGAAATAATGTCCGGGCGGCACGACGGCGTCGTAATCGCGCGTCTGGCGATCCGGCAGATAGAGCACCCGATGCAGCTGCTCGCCGAGCTCCTCGATGCCGATCTGCGCACCGGTATGGCCGTGCCCCTGGTAGATGCCGTCGAACTCGACCGGCACGCGTTCGTCATTGACGTAGAGCTGCTTGTTGCGGACCGTGATACGGTCGCCCGGCAGTCCCACCAGCCGCTTGATGTAGTTCGTCGACGGTTCGGATGGCAATCTGAAGACCACGACGTCGCCTCGTTTCGGCTCGCCCACCGGCACGATCTGCGTATTGAGAACCGGCAGCCGCAAGCCGTACGTGAACTTGTTCACGAAGATGAAATCGCCATCGAGCAGCGTCGGCATCATCGAATCCGATGGAATCCGGAACGGCTCGAACAGGAACGACCGCACGACGAGCACGATCGCGATGATCGGGAAGAACGACTTCGCGTATTCGACGATGACCGGTTCGCGGACCTCTTCGACCGAACGCCCGGCCGACGAAGCGGCCTCGACGCGCCGTGGTTTCAATACCCACGCATCGAGCGCCCAGATGAAGCCGGTGATCGCCGTGGCGGCGACGAGTATGAACGCAAAGTCGAATACCATGCCGTTTCCGATGTCTGACCGGGCCGAAGTATTGGCTATTTTCCCTGCGCTGGCCAGCGCTTGCAGCGACTGCGGCCGGCTCCTCGCGTGGACAACGTGAAGCGCGTCACCGATCGCGACCGACCTTCAGAACCGCCAGGAAGGCTTCCTGGGGGATCTCGACCGATCCGAGCTGCTTCATGCGTCGCTTGCCTTCTTTCTGTTTCTCGAGGAGCTTGCGTTTGCGCGAGACGTCGCCGCCGTAGCACTTGGCCGTGACGTTCTTGCGCAAGGCCTTGACGCTCGCACGCGCCACCACGTGACTGCCGATGGCCGCCTGCACCGCCACCTCGAACATCTGGCGGGGTATCAGCTCCTGCATCTTGTCGACGAGCTCACGGCCGCGCTGGTACGCATTGTCGCGATGCACGATCATCGACAGCGCATCGACTCTGTCGCCGTTGATCAGGATGTCGAGCTTGACGAGCGGAGCTGCGTCGAAGCGTGCGAACTCGTAATCAAACGACGCGTACCCGCGGCTCACGGACTTCAGTCGGTCGAAGAAATCGAGTACGACGTCCGCCAGCGGCAGCTCGTACGAGAGCGCGACCTGGCTGCCGAGATAGAGCATCTTCGTCTGGCGGCCGCGCTTCTCGGTGCACAGCTTGATCACTGCTCCCACGTGCTCGGGCGGGACCAGGATGTTCGCGACGATGATCGGCTCGCGGATCTCCTCGATCTCGTTGACCGGCGGAAGCTTGGTGGGATTGTCGACGTACAGGGCCTCGCCCGCGGAGGTCGCGACTTCGTATACGACCGTCGGGGCACTCGTCACGAGATCGAGTCCGTATTCGCGCTCGAGTCGCTCCTGCACGATGTCCATGTGCAGCAAGCCGAGGAAGCCGCAACGGAATCCGAATCCGAGGGCCGTCGACACCTCGGGCTCGTAGTGCAGTGCCGAATCGTTCAGCTTGAGCTTCTGCAGCGCGTCGCGGAACGCTTCGTAGTCGTCCGAGCGCACCGGAAACAAGCCGGCGAACACCCGCGGCTTGATCTGCCGGAAGCCCGGCAGCGGCCGGTCACAGGGCTTCGCATCGAGCGTAATCGTGTCGCCCACGGGCGCCCCGTCGATTTCCTTGATCCCGGCAATCACGAAGCCGACTTCGCCGGTCGCGAGCTCGTCGCTCGCGCGGGATTTGGGCGTGAAACGGCCGAGCTTGTCGACCTGGAAGGATCGACCGGTCGACCAGATACGGATCCTGGCGCCGGTCCGCAACGAACCATTCACGACGCGCACGAGCGAGACGACGCCGACATAATTGTCGAACCACGAGTCGATGATCAGTGCCTGCAGCGGCGCGTCCGGATCGCCTTGCGGCGGGGGCACGCGCCGGACGAGTTCCTCGAGCAGCTCGCGCACGCCCTCGCCCGTCTTCGCACTGACGTGCAGGGCATTTCGTGCCTCGATGCCAATGATCTCCTCGATCTCCTTGATCACCCGTTCGGGCTCGGCCGAGGGCAGGTCGATCTTGTTCAGCACCGGCACGACCTCGAGACCCTGCTCGATCGCCGTGTAGCAGTTCGCGACGCTCTGTGCCTCGACGCCCTGAGCCGCATCGACGACGAGCAGCGCGCCCTCGCAGGCGGCGAGCGAACGCGAGACCTCGTACGAGAAATCGACGTGGCCGGGCGTGTCGATGAAATTGAGCTGGTAGATGCGGCCGTCAGTGGAAGTGAAGTCGAGCGTGACGGACTGCGCCTTGATCGTAATGCCGCGCTCGCGCTCGAGCTCCATCGAATCGAGCACCTGATCCTCCATCTCCCGCGCCTCGAGTCCGCCGCAGATCTGGATGAACCGGTCGGCAAGCGTTGACTTGCCGTGATCGACGTGCGCGATGATCGAGAAATTGCGTATCAGCTTCATCGAGGAGGGATCTGTCGGAAGGGCCCCGGGAGCCGGGGCGGCGCGCGATTATACTTGAGCCGCCCCGTCGACTCACCGCTGCCGGTCCGCAGCATCCGGACCCGGCAGTTCGAGTCGATCGCGCACCCGGGCGACGTCGAGCCGGTGCGCGCAGACGAACTCGTCGTCGATGCACAGGACCGGAATCCGCTGGCCGTAGCGACGGGCGAGCTCGGGATCCCCATCGACGTCCACGACCTCGATCTGGACCGCGTCGTCCCGCAGCAGCGCGGCGAGTTGCTGCACCATGGCCTCGCACAGACCGCAGTCGGGGCGCGAATAGATCGTCAGGCGCGTCATCGTGATCGGGACTGCCGATCGGTGAGCAGATGCGGGCGCAGCCCGGTCGTCGTCAGCCGCCGTCGCGCGAGTACCACGCCGCCGGCGAAGCCCGCGACCGCGCCGATCACGGCAGCCGCATCGCCCCACGCCGGCAGCACGAAAGCGCCCGCTGCCGCGCCGAGCAACAGTCCGGTCAGCGGGATGCCATAGACGATCACCGCGGCACGATTGATCGCAGCAGCGGGAATCGCAACCCGGACAGGGTCGCCAACTGCGAGCTCATGGGGCCCGCGATCGACTTCGAGCAGACGCGGGCGACCGGTCAACGCGCCGAGGAGTCCGCCCCGGCATCCGAGACCGGACGCGCACGCCGGACAGCCCGCAGCAGCGTCACAACGCACCCAGACCCGGCTGTCGCGCGCGTGCACGACGACGCCGGTACGCTCCAGGTCCTGGCCATCGAATCCGCGTGGCCGACTCGCGCCGCTGAATGCCACGGGCTGCCCCGCTGCTCAGCGTACCGGTGCGTCGGATTGACGCACGGCCGTCGCAATGAGCTCGACGGTCGCTGCCGGGACCTCCCCGACTGCGGTGATCTGATGTCCGCGGACGTCCACCGAGTACGCGAACGCAGAACCCACCCGCGCCAGCCCGCGCAGCGGCTCCTCATCCGGGGCCTTCTCGATGAAGACGGAGACCGAAGCAAGACCATCCGTAAAGACGAGGTGCCGTACGGGGCCCTCAGTGCCCGCGATCTGCTGTACACGCGAAGCCGAGAGCTCGAATCCTGCCGGCAGATCCGTAACCGTCCAGCCGTGGGGCACCGTCCGCTCGGTCATCGGCGAGCTGTCGGGCCGCAACCAGTCGAATCCCTCGGCGTCGACCGCCGTCTCGAGCTCGCCGTCCGGGATGTCGTCTTTGAGCTCCAGCTCGGCAAACAGGATCTGCTCGATCACCTTGCCCTCGCGATCGCAGAGCTGCGACTTCAAAGGCATCGCCGTTTCATAGTCGAGCCACAGCCGATACCCGTACCGATACTCGTCGCGCGGTCGCACTGCGATCAACTGGGTCTTGCGACCGAGCAGCTTTGCCTGCTTCAGCGCCTCGATCTCGTAGTGCGCTTCGAGGCCGCGTGAATAACTCGGAAGAGCAGCGAGCAGCGGATTGCCATCCGTACGCTTCTCGACGAGGACCGTACGCTTGTCGGGGAGATAGCAGACGAGCTCGTCTTCGTTGCGGATGATCTCCCGACCACTGCCGTCGAGCGAAACGAGTCGCTCGATGACTCGGCCGTCACGCACACGATGCACGATGCGCATCGCCTCGGACTGCGAATCGCTGAGATGGAAGAACTTGCCCTCGTAGTTGCGCGTGGCGAGCGCGGTGGCCATGCGCTCGAGCCAGACGTGCGCATCGGTCTCGCCGGCGACGGCAGGAACCGCCGCCAGACAGGCGAGCAGGGCCAGAAAGCCGTGTCGCGCGACGGCTCGTCGCATCAGCGCGGAGCGCCGGCCGAGTCGTGGGCCGGCGCCCTACTGGGGTCCGGCGCAGGATCGACCGCATCATCCGAGAGCAGCCCGGTGAGCACGTTGCGGCGACCGAGCGGTGAGGAATACTCGCTGTGGGCGACCACGTAATTCGTGAGGCGCGTGCCGACGAACGGAGTGCTCGAGTCGAAGCCGGTGGGTACGACATAGCTCGACGCACCGGCGCTGTCCTCGGCTCGAGTCGCTCTCCCGATGTCGCTGGCCGCCGGCAAGGTCTGCGCGATAGACACGGGTGCGGACTCGTCCGGCGCTTCGACACGCAGACCCATGATGGCGACTGCGGCGACACCGGCCGCGATCGCGACGCCCGCGACCGGGCGCAACCAGGCCGAGGCTGCGCGGCTTACATCCCGCTTGCCGGGAGCCAGTCCGCTCTCGGCCGCCACGAGCGTGCGCACCCGAGCCGCAAATGTGGTGCTCGGCGCGCGCTCACTCCTCGCTCGCATCGCTTCGCCGATCAGCTGATACCGACCGCAGTGACGTTCGAGGGCAACTGGATCGCGCTCGAGCCGTCGCAGCAGCAATTCGGTTTCGTGAGGCGGCAACTCACCGTCGAGGAATGCGGACAACTGTTCTTTGATGGGATCGTTCATGTGTGCAGCCTCTGCGGCATCCTCGTCAAGCGTCTTTGCGACCGGTACTGCCGGCCGCTTCGTCGGGTGTTCCCGTTTCGTCGAGCAACGGACGCAGGTGCCTGTCGATGGCTTCCCGCGCCCGAAAAATTCTGGAGCGTACCGTTCCGACCGGACAGTCCATCGCGCGAGCGATCTGCTCGTACGACAAGCCCTCGAGCTCGCGCAACACGATCGCCGTACGCAGGTCCTCGGGCAAGCCCTCGATCGCGCGCCCGACGGTCTCGCGGATTTCGTCAGTGAGCAGCATGCCCTCGGGCGTATCCTCATCCTTCAGGCGGCCGTGACGTTCGTACTGGTCCGGATCCTGCAAATCGAGGTCGAAATCCACCGGCCGCCGGCGGTTCGAGACGATCGCGTTCTTGGCCGTATTGATCGCAATCCGGTACAGCCATGTGTAAAAGGCGCTGTCACCCCGGAACGAGGGCAGCGCCCGATACGCCTTCAGGAACGCTTCCTGTGCGACGTCTTCGGCCTCCGCGGGATTGTTGACGAATCGGCTCACGAGCTTCAGGACCTTGTGCTGATACTTCAGCACGAGCAGATCGAAGGCGCGCTTGTCACCGGCCTGCACGCGTTCGACCAGCACCTGGTCGGTCGGATCAGCGCCCGGCGTCACGCGACAAACCTCCGGCGACGCCACGCCACCCCGGTCGGCTCGACACCTCGGATAGACTCGACCCGGATCCGAAAGTTCGTGTCGTTGCGTGCGTTTTCGGGAATCCCGACTGCCCTGCGGACACGGCCAATCACGCGACCCCCGGGAGTCGTGCGGCGGCCGTTCTCGATTCGTGGTGTTCGAGCATCAGGCGCGCAATCAATCGTCGAAACGTCGCGCTGCGGCGGCTCCCGGTCAGAAACAGATAACGGCGGCCACGCGCCGTTGCAAACGCGAGGAACACGACCGGTGGCAGCACGCGGGTCGCATCGGTCAGCGCGCCATCGATCCAGGTTCCGTCCGCGCATTCGAGCCGCCAGGAGCCGTCTGCCGCCCACACCGCACGACGCACCGAGGCCGCACCACCGAGCCAGCCGAGCGCCCGCAGCGCCCAGGCGAGCACCGCCATGCACGCACCCGACGCGACCACAGCCACGGACTCTGCTGCCGGTGCGGGGATGAGCCACGGCAGCGCGCCGGCCAGAGCCAGAGACGTGATCACGATCACGCTTTCGCCCCGGCGACCGAGCGCTTCACTCCTCAGGGTGGGTGAGCCGGGCAACGACATCGGCGAGTTCGGGTTCGGTGGCGGCCTGTCGGCCGGTGACCATGCTCATGATCAGGGGATCCGGCAGCTCGAGCAAGCGCTCGAACGCAGCTCTTTCGGCCGCATCTGCCTGTGGGTAGCGCCGCTCGAGATACCGGGTCATGAGTACGTCGAGTTCGCGCATGCCCCGGCGGCACCGCCACCGCAGCCGTGCGAGCGTGCGCCTTTCTCCCTCGACCCTGCGGATGTGCTCGTCGCAGCAGATCAAAAGGCCTCGCCCTCAGTGGCGACGCTCCGCAATCATCTTCTTGATCTCGGCAATCGCGCGCGCCGGATTCAGGTCTTTAGGACACGCCTCGGTGCAATTCATGATCGTATGGCACCGATACAACCTGAAAGGATCCTCGAGCGCATCGAGACGCTCGCCCGTGGCTTCGTCGCGCGTGTCGATGATCCAGCGATAGGCTGCGAGGAGTGCCGCCGGCCCGAGATAACGGTCGCCGTTCCACCAGTAGCTCGGGCACGCGGTGGAGCAGCAGGCGCACAGAATGCAGGCCGCCGGCCGGTCGATTTTTTCCTGATCCGGTTTCGACTGCAGGCGCTCGCGATCGGGTGGAGCGGGCGTGCGGGTCTGCAGCCAGGGCTTCACGAGCGCGTACTGGGCGTAGAACTGAGTCAGGTCCGGCACAAGGTCCTTGATCACGGGCAGGTGCGGCAACGGATAGATCCGGACCTCGCCGTTCACGTCCGCGGTGGCGCGGGTGCACGCCAGGGTGTTGACGCCGTCGATGTTCATCGCGCAGGACCCGCAGATACCCTCCCGGCACGAACGGCGAAACGTCAAGGTCGGGTCGATCTCGTTCTTGATCTTGATCAATGCATCGAGAACCATCGGGCCGCAGGTCGCCATGTCGACGCGATAGGTGTCAAGGCGCGGGTTCTCGGCCGATTCGGGATCGTAGCGATAGATCCGGAACGTACGCACGTCGGTCGCGGCCGACGGAGCGTCGAACACCTGGCCGGAACGGACCTTCGAATTGGCGGGCAGGCGAAACTTTGCCATTACAGCTCTAGCCTCTTGATCTACGGAACGTGCGTCGCTGCAGCGGCGGCAGACTCACAGCGCGCCTGCAGCCGATCAATAGACGCGCTCCTGCGGCGGAACCGCCTCGACTTCGTTCGTGAGCGTCTGCAGGTGGACGGGACGATAGTCGAGGCGCACCGTCTCCGGCCCCGCGACCCATACCAGCGTGTGCTTCAGCCACTCGGCATCATTGCGCTCGGGATAGTCCTCCCGCGCATGAGCGCCGCGACTTTCCTTGCGATTGCGCGCGGAGTGCATCGTCGCAACCGCCTGGCCGAGCAGATTGTCGAGTTCCAGCGTCTCGACGAGATCGGAGTTCCAGACGAGCGACCGATCGCTGACCTTCACCTGTTCGAACGATCGCGCCACGTCGGTGAGTTTCACGACGCCGTCATCGAGCGTCTGGCCGGTCCGGAATACCGCCGCATGGTTCTGCATGACCTTCTGCATGGAGAGCCGGATTTGCGCGGTACTGAGATCGCCCTGTGCGTGACGCAGGCGATCGAGACGCGCCACGGCCGCCTCGCCCGCGTCCCGAGGTAGCGGCCGATGGCCGGTGCCCGGTCGCACAGAACGCGCGCAGTGATGCGCTGCCTCGCGGCCGAACACGACGAGGTCGAGCAGGGAGTTCGAGCCGAGGCGATTCGCGCCGTGCACGGACACGCAGGCCGCCTCGCCGACGGCCATCAGGCCGGGCACGACGGTATCCGGATCGCCGTCGTGCAGGGTCAGGACTTCACCGTGATGGTTCGCCGGGATGCCACCCATGTTGTAGTGCACGGTCGGCAGTACTGGAATCGGCTGCCGTGTCACATCGACGTTGGCGAATATCCGCGCGGTTTCCGCAATGCCTGGCAGCCGCTCACCGATCACGTCCGCTCCCAGATGCTCGAGGTGCAGGAAGATATGATCCTTGTCGGGTCCTACCCCCCGGCCCTCGCGGATCTCCTTCGTCATCGAGCGGCTGACTACATCGCGCGATGCGAGATCCTTTGCGTTGGGCGCATAGCGTTCCATGAACCGCTCGCCTTGCGAGTTGCGCAGGATTCCGCCTTCGCCGCGCACGCCTTCGGTGATCAGGCAGCCCGCGCCGTAGATGCCGGTCGGGTGGAACTGCACGAACTCCATATCCTGCAGCGGCAAGCCCGCGCGCAGGACCATGCCGTTCCCATCACCGGTGCAGGTGTGCGCCGAGGTGCAGGAGAAATACGCACGCCCGTAACCGCCGGTCGCGAGCACCGTGCGATGAGCGCGAAACCGGTGCAACGTTCCTTCGGCCATATCGAGCGCCACCACGCCGCGACACTCGCCCTCCTCCATGATCAGGTCGAGCGCGAAGTATTCGACGAAGAACTGCGCCTCATGCCGCAACGCCTGCTGATACAGCGTGTGCAGCATTGCGTGGCCGGTGCGATCCGCTGCGGCACAGGTCCGCTGCGCGATGCCCTTGCCGAAGTGCGTGGTCATGCCGCCGAACGGACGCTGGTAGATCCGGCCGTCTTCGGTCCGTGAGAAAGGCACACCGTAATGCTCGAGCTCGATCACTGCGGACGGAGCTTCCTTGCACATGAACTCGATCGCGTCCTGATCACCGAGCCAGTCAGAGCCCTTGACCGTGTCGTACATGTGCCAGCGCCAGTCGTCCTCGCCCATGTTGCCGAGCGCTGCGCTGATGCCACCCTGTGCCGCCACGGTGTGGCTGCGCGTCGGGAACACCTTTGTGATGCAGGCGGTCGAGAGGCCCGAGTGCGCGAGACCGAACGTCGCACGCAGACCCGCTCCGCCCGCGCCGACGACGACGACGTCGTACGTGTGATCGATGCACTCGTAGGCACTCATGCCTTGCCTCCGAACGCGACGCGCAGCACTGCAAACACCGCGATAGCGCCGAGCAGCACGTGTACGAAGCGCGATGCGAGCAGTCCGGCGATCCTGACACCCTTACCGGCGACGTAATCCTCGACCACGACCTGCACGCCGAGCTGCGAATGGTGAACGAGCGTCACGATCAACAGGATCGTCAGCACGGCGTTGACCGGCGAGTGCAGCCACGTGACGATCGTCCGATAGTCGAACGTGCCGAGCCCAGCCAGTGCGCCGAAGAACCAGAGCGTCAGGAAAACCAGCGCAACGGCGCTCGCCCGCTGGCTCAACCAGTGGCCGACGCCCTCGCCGGCGCTGCCGAGCCCGAGTGCTCTGCCGAGCGGACTGCGCAGACTCATGTGGCGCCTCCCCCGAATCGTGCCGCGATCGCGAGCCAAGCGAGAACGGTCGCCGCAATCGACGCCACGACCACCGCCCAGCCACTCCGTCGCGCGCTCGCGCGCTCGAGACCCCGGCCCGTGTCCCAGATCAGATGACGGATGCCGTTCAGCAGGTGATAGAAGAACGCGAAGGACCACGCAGCGAGTGCGAGCCTTGCTGGCAGCGACGCGAGCGACTCGAGCGCGCGGGCATAAGTGTCCGGTCCACCGGCCAGGGCCGCAAGCCAGTAGACGAACAGAGCCAGCCCGAGCGACAGGAATACGCCGGTGATCCGGTGCAGTATCGACAGCGTGTTCGTGTACTGCCACCGGTACTGCATGAACGGTGACATCGGTCGCTCGCGTGACGTCATGGCGCTGTCCCTCGAAAAACGCAGCCGCAGGCCCGGACGGCTCCGACGGGCGTGTGCCCCGGAACATCGACGGGTGGCGTCGCGTGCGTGCTCTCAGAAATCGATGCAGCGCCCCGCTTTTTCCCAATCGCCATAGCGCGTCGGATCAGGGCCCTCGCGGCCCCCGATTTCACGCAGACACACCGACCCATCAGGCCTCACCGGCACTGCGGGAATATCGATGTAATCACTAGCGGGGTGAATCGACGGCTCGGCCGCCGCACTGGGGGGACTCATCGACATCGCCGCCAAGTTTGCCAGAAGAGACACTGGTTAACCACTTCGTTGCTGCGAGACAATGAGATCCGATATGTGCATGCGACGCTGCTGCCACGCCCTCGGCAGTTCGTCTCCCGCACATCAACCGATCCATTCCCAGCCATCCTGCGGCCGCAAGGAGTCGCCCGTTGAACGAGGTCGTCACCGCCCCTGTCACGATCGCACCGATCGATGAGCTTGCCGTACTGCGCCTGACGGGTGCAGACACGCACACCTTCCTGCAAGGCCAGTTGAGTGCGGACGTCGGCCGGTTGACGCATCAGCACAGCCAGCTTGCGAGTCTGAACTCCGCCCAGGGGCGCGTGCAGGCAGTGCTGCGGCTCGTCGCAGACGGCGAGGACGTGCTGCTGGTACTGCCCGCCGAACTGCGTGCCCGCGTGGCGGAACGCCTGCGGCGCTACGTGCTGCGCGCGCAGGTCAAGGTCGACGCAGAGCCTGCAGACTGGGCGTGCTACTGGAGCAGCGGGACAGCATCTGCGGCGGGGATCGAACCGCCGGCGGAGAGCGCGGGCGCAGCAAGCGCGAACGCCGGGCGGATCGCCATACGCGTCGCTGCTCACGAGGACCGCTGGCTGCTGCTGGCGCCACCCGGGCAGGCCGAACCGGCGTCTCGCGACGGTTCTGCGGCCTGGCGCCTCGCCGAAATCCGCGCCGGACATCCGCAAGTCTACGCACCAACCTGGGAGACCTTCGTCGCGCAGATGCTGAACCTCGACGCGCTCGATGCCGTGAGCTTTGCGAAAGGCTGCTACATCGGCCAGGAGATCATCGCTCGAGCGCACTACCGCGGCGCTGTGAAGCGGCGCATGGTGCGACTGCGGGTCGCGGGCGCGGCGCCTGCTCCAGGCACCAGGATTCTCGCGGGCGATGCGCACGCCGGCGAGGTCGTCTACGGCGAGGTGGCCGACGCAGGTGCGGAGTGCCTCGCCGTAATCTCGCTGGCGCGCCTCGGGGACGCATTGAAACTGGAAAGCGGGTCGGATCTCGAACGACTGCCGCTGCCCTACGCGATCGAATGACCGGTCAGCCCTCTGACCGCATGTGCGGAAAGAGCAGCACGTCGCGGATCGAGGCGCTGTCGGTCAGCAGCATCACGAGTCGATCGACGCCGATGCCGAGCCCGGCGGCCGGTGGCAGACCGTATTCGAGCGCACGCACGTAGTCGGCATCGTAGAACATCGCTTCGTCGTCGCCGGCGCTCTTGCGCAGCGCCTGATCGCGAAACCGCTGCGCCTGATCCTCCGGATCGTTGAGCTCCGAGAAACCATTCGCGATCTCGCGGCCGCCAACGAAAAACTCGAACCGATCCGTGATGAACGGATCGGCATCGTTGCACCGTGCGAGCGGCGACACTTCCGCCGGATAACCATAGACGAACGTCGGTTGCGTAAGCCGGTGTTCCGCGGTCTTCTCGAAGATATCGATCTGCAGCTTGCCTGGCCCGTCGCCCGCTGCCGGCCCGAGCCCGAGGTGACCTGCGACCTCACGCAGGTAATCGAGATCGCGCAGCCGTTCGCGCACTACGCCCGGATTGAAATGCACGACGAGATCTTCGACGGTGACGCGGCGAAACGGCTGCGCAAAGTCGAATACGTCGCCCTGGTATGCGAGCCGGCGCGTCCCCGCGATCGTATCGGCGAGGCCCTGCATCAGACGCTCGACGAGCTCCATCAGATCGCGATAGTCCGCGAAGGCCTGGTAGAGCTCGAGCATCGTGAATTCGGGATTGTGCTGGGTCGACAGCCCTTCGTTGCGGAAATTGCGATTGATCTCGTAAACGCGTTCGAAGCCGCCGACGACCAGCCGCTTCAGATACAGCTCCGGCGCGATGCGCAGGTACATCGGCAAGTCGAGCGCGTTGTGGTGTGTCACGAACGGTCGCGCCACGGCGCCTCCCGGAATCACCTGCAACATCGGCGTTTCGACTTCGAGGAAATCCATCGCGTCGAGAAAATCCCGCAGATATTTGACTATCCGCGTGCGCGTCGTGAAGACCTCGCGACTGCGCTCGTTGATCAGCAGATCGACGTAGCGTTGGCGGTAGCGCGTTTCCTGATCGGCCAGACCGTGCCATTTGTCTGGCAGCGGCCGCAGGGACTTGACCAGGAGCCGCAGACGCTCGACGCGCACCGACAGCTCACCGGTGCGTGTCTTGAACAGCGTGCCCTGTGCGCCCAGCACGTCGCCGACATCCCAGGTCTTGAAGTCCTCGTAGACCTCACCGAGCGCATCACGCTGCAGGAACAGCTGAATGGCACCGGAGCGATCCGCCAGCTTCGCGAAGCTCGCCTTGCCCATGATGCGCTTTGCCATCATGCGCCCGCCGACGTTGACCTTGACGACGTGCTGCTCGAACCAGTCCGGCGGGCGTTCGCCGTAGGCCGTCAGGATCTGGTCAGCCAGCGCATCCCGCCTGAAGTCGTTTGGAAAGGCCTGCCCGCGGCTGCGGAGCTTGTCGAGCTTGGCGCGCCGCTCCGCGATCAGCTTGTTCTCATCCTGGTCCGGCGGTGCCGGAGCGCCATCGCTCATCACATCGTCCTCGTCGCCGCCGACTGGCGCGTCACAGGCCCTGTTTCAGACTGGCCTCGAGAAAACCGTCGAGCTCACCGTCGAGCACGGCCTGCGTGTTGCCGACTTCGACGCCCGTGCGCAGGTCCTTGATGCGCGACTGGTCGAGCACGTAGGACCGGATCTGGTTGCCCCAGCTCACGTCGGCCTTCGAATCCTCGAGCACGCGCGCCGCGGCGTTGCGCTTGTTGACCTCGAGCTCGTACAGCTTCGCCTTCAGCATCTTCATCGCGCGATCGCGATTCTTGTGCTGGCTGCGCTCGTTCTGGCAGGCAGCAACGATGGCGCTCGGCAGGTGTGTGATGCGCACTGCCGATTCGGTCTTGTTCACGTGCTGGCCTCCGGCGCCGCTCGAACGGTAGACGTCGACGCGCAGATCCGCCGGATTGATGTCGATCTCGATGTCGTCGTCGACCTCGGGCGAAACGAACACGGACGCGAACGACGTATGGCGGCGCGCATTGGAGTCGAACGGTGACTTGCGCACCAGGCGATGCACGCCGGTTTCGGTTCGCAGCCAACCGTAGGCGTGCTCGCCGGTGAACTGCAACGTCGCGCTCTTGATGCCAGCCACTTCGCCTTCGCTCAACTCGATCACTTCGGTCGCGTAGCCATGCGCATCGCCCCAGCGGAGATACATCCGCATCAGCATCTGCGCCCAGTCCTGCGCCTCGGTGCCGCCGGCACCCGCCTGAATGTCGAGAAACGCGTTGTGTGCATCCATCTCGCCCGGAAACATCCGGCGGAACTCCAGGGCCTCGATCCGCTTTTCGAGGCGCGCCAGATCCTTTTCGACCTCGGTGGCCGTCGCCTCGTCGTCCTCCTCGATGGCGAGACCGAGCAGCTCCGCGGCCTCGGTCAGTCCGCTGCGCACCTCATCGAGGGTGCCCACGGTCTGCTCGAGCCGAGCACGCTCGCGCCCGAGCTCCTGCGCCCTGGCAGCGTCGTTCCAGACACCGGGCTCCTCGAGCTCGCGGGAGACCTCGACGAGACGATCGGCCCGCGTGTCGTAGTCAAAGGAACCTCCTGAGCGACTCGCTGCGCTCGGCGAGGTCTTCGATCTGACGGCGAAGGTGATTGACTTCCATGGAGATTTTCGCGGCAGTGCAAAAAAGAGCGAGGATACTACCACGCCTCAGTCGCGGCCGGACTCGACCTGCTCGAGCAGCAGCTGCAATCGAGCAGACCCGCCGTACTCATTCACGTCGAGCCGGAATGCGGCTCGCACGACGTCATGGCGTTCGAAGGGGACGGCTCCCCCGTCATCGAAGTAGCCAAAAGCGATCGCGTCGCAGGCGGGGCTCGGACCCCCTGGCGGCCGCAAGGCCAGTTTCAGATGGCGCTGCGCGAGTACCCGGCACGAGATCACCTCGAAATGACCATCGAAGACCGGCTCCGGGAACGCCTGTCCCCAGGGCCCTGCCTCGCGCAGCAGGTGCGCCGTATCGAGCCGGAACTCGGCAGGGTCGAGTTCTCCATCCGAGTACACGACGCCGCGCGCATCCTCTGGTGACATCCAGCGTTCGACCTCGGCGGCGAAGGCAGCTGCGAACTCATCGTAATGCGCCGCGCGTAACGTCAGCCCTGCAGCCATGGCATGGCCGCCGAACTTCACGATCGCGTTCGGGTGACGGGTAGCGACGGCTGCGAGCGCGTCCCGGATATGCACCCCCGCGACCGACCGCGCCGAGCCCTTCAGCAGGCCCTCCTCGGCGCCGGCGAACGCGACGACCGGCCGATGCACGCGGTCCTTGATCCGCGAGGCGACCAGGCCGACGACGCCCTGGTGCCACCCAGGCTCATGCAGACACAGACCGAGAGGCAGTGAGGTCGCGTCGACAGTCAGCTGCTCGAGACTCGCGCGCGCCTCCTGCTGCATTCGCGCTTCGAGCTCCCGCCGGTCTTGATTCAGTTGTGAAAGCTGACTCGCGAGCCGACCGGCCTCAGCCGGATCGTCGGTCAGCAGACACCGGATACCGATGCTCATGTCATCGAGGCGCCCGGCGGCATTCAGCCGCGGACCCGCGTGAAAGCCGAGATCGGCGGCGACGACGTTCTCGATCCGGCGTCCGGCCGCCTCGAGCAACGCCCGCACGCCGGGCGTGCAGCGCCCGGCGCGGATCCTCCTCAGGCCCTGATGCACCAGGATCCGATTGTTGTGGTCGAGCGGCACCAGATCCGCGACCGTGCCGAGCGCCACCAGATCAAGCAGCGCGGCAACGGGGGGCGCGGCGTTCAATCCAGGCGCCGTGCGCTCGCTCTCCCGCGTCAGCGCGGCCATCAGGTAAAACGCGACGCCGACGCCCGCGAGCCCGCGACTCTGGAAGGCGCTGCCGGCGAGGTTCGGGTTCACGATCGCCGTCGCGTCCGGCAGCGTCGCGGGGGCCAGGTGGTGATCGGTCACGAGCACGTCGATCCCGTACCCGCGCGCCACCGCCACGCCGGCGAGACTGGAGATGCCGTTGTCGACGGTCACGATCAACGCCGGCGGTCGGCGAGCGATGTGCTCGACGAGGTCGACCGAGAGACCATACCCGTAGTTGAAGCGATTCGGCACGAGGAAATCGACATCGGGAAATCCGAGGCGCCGCAGCTGTCGCACGACGACGGCCGTGCTGGTCGCACCATCCGCATCGAAGTCGCCGACGACGACGATCCGGCCGCCACGGCGCCGCACCGACAACAGCAGGTCGACGGCGACGGCGACCCCCTCGAGCGTGCTTACGGGCAGCAGGTGCTCGAGCGAAAGACTGAGCTCGCGCTCGGAGGTGATGCCGCGAGCCGCGTACACGCGCCGCAGCAGCGCTGGCAGGCGGCTGCCCCATGCAGTAGCCGCCGCGACCGAGCGGCGCAGCACGGCGCGCCTCATCCGAGCACCTCTGCGACGCTCCGACTGCGCTTCCAGAATTTGCGCAGGTCGCGCGCCGTGATTCTGACCCACCGACTCTCGAGCCCCAGCTGCACGCAGCCGACCCGACCTGCGCGCAACGCGCTCGGCAGCGGCGCGAGCCATGCCTCGGCAAAACCCGCAAGTGACTCGACCTGCACGACCACCACCGTCCGCGCTTCGAGGTTCTCGAGCAGAGCAGGGGAAGCTGCGCCCCCAGACCGTCCGTGCAGCCGCGCCAATCCATGCAGAAACGGATCCTCGCCGCACAGGAAGGTCTCACTCGGCCCGTGCGGCGCGGGAAAGGAGCCGCCGCCCCAGCACCAGACGCCGTTGACCGGCAGCCGTCCGGCCGCCGCACGGGTCGCGTTGATCGGGTGTTCGTGCAGCAGCATCTGCGCTTCTGTCATCAGCCGCCGAATCATCGCAGCGTCGCGCCCGGCCGGCAGCGTGTCCCGCATATCCGCCGAAAAAGCGCCCTCGACAGGAGTGGTCACGGCTGCAAAGTCTGCCGCCGCGCGCAGGAACCAGTGGCCGCCCGGCAGCGCCTCGAATCGATAGTCGGCACTCGTCAGTTCGCGGCCTAACAGGTCGGCGAGCGCATCCTCCTCGTCTGGCTCGATCAGACCGACCGGAAGCAGCTGCAGGCGGTCGGTCGTCGCCGCGACGTGCACGGCTGTCGCGTGCCAGCAGGTGCCTGCGTACGGCTCGCAGCCGAGGCCGAGCCAGCTCACCGGCGCGCTCGCGTACTGCGACGGGTCGAGCGTCGGATCGAGTCCTTCCAGCAATTGCCGCTGCCACCGATTCTGCAGGGCGGGTCGAGCTTCGGCTTGCGTCGACTCGCGGCGGCCCCGTGCGAGGAGCCGCTCGAGTGTCGGCAGGCGCAGACCACGCGGGTGGTCCGCGAGCGCACGTTCGAACCCGCCTGCGATCAGGACGAGTTCACGCATCATCGGGGACGGCCCGGCCCTGCGCACCGGATAGAGGGTTTATCGCGCCCCGGCGATCCACTATCGTGGCCGCGAGGGATGAGCGCATGAAATTCACGTTGCATCGACCGGGCGGCGTCCATCTGGTGCGCGGCTATGCACCGGGATCGCTACGAATCGGCGCAGACGAATACCGGACGAGTCTGCTGGTTTCTGCGGATCGTCTGGTCACGGAGTGGCCTCCCGAACGGCTCGCGGATCTCGAGCGCGAGCATATTGAGGCTATTCTCGACTTCGAGCCGGATATCGTGCTGCTCGGGTCCGGCGCCACCCAGCAGTTTCCAGATGCCACGGTGCTCGCCCCCCTGTACGAACGCGGCATCGGTGTCGAGATCATGGACACGGGCGCCGCCTGCCGTACGTATAACGTTCTCGTCAGCGAAGATCGACGCGTCGTCGCGGCCCTGCTGGTCGCCGAGTGACCGCCCACGGCGAGCGGCGCGCCGCACCGAACCCGGCAGGAGCGATTTCATTGCGAGAGAGAGCCCGTGCGCGCACTGGGCGCGGGCAGGAAACGAAGCGGATCGGTGGGGCGCCCGTTGACGCGGATCTCAAAATACAACATCGGCTTCTGACCAGGCCCCTCACCCATCGTTGCGATCTGCTGGCCGGCGCGCACGTCCTCGCCCTCACGCACAGCCACCGATTGCGTATGCCCGTACGCGCTCAGATAAACGTCGTCGTGCTTGATGATCACGAGCTGCCCGTAGCCGAGCAATCCGCTGCCGGTGTAGACGACCCGGCCGGGCCCGGCGGCATGGATGCCTTGCCCGACACGTCCGTTGATCGTGAGGCCCTGCCCGCCGTTCGGCCGATCCGTGACTGTGTATGCGCCACCCTGGGTCGGCCATGACCACGCAAAGCGCGCCGTCGGGGGTGTCGTCGGCGTCGTGACGGGCGGGGACGAGCGCGCCGAAGGCGACGCCGGCCGTGCCGCCGTTGCCGCGCTGCGGCCGCGCGGCGATGGATACAAGCGCAACACCTGACCCGGATAAATCCGGTAATCGCGGCCGATCCCGTTCCATTGCGCGACGTCGCGGTAGTCGAGGCCGTGCCGCCAGGCGATCGAATACAGTGTGTCGCCCTGCTTCACCATGTGGGTCGCCGGCCGCGGTGGGCTCGTGCCACAACCCCCCAGCACGAACGCGAGCGACACCGAGAACGCCAGCGCCGCAAGAAGCTGTCGGCTCAGTCCCGTACCACCCACCAGAGGACGAGAAGCAGAACGATGCATGCCCAGCCGATGGTATCAATGTGCCGCCGCAGATGGGGCTCGACGGCGCCGCCTCCCCATCGCACGAGCGCTGCAACCAGAAAGAAACGCATGCCTCGGCCGATCGTCGAGCCGAGCACGAAGGGCGCGATCCCCATGTGCGCCGCGCCGGCCGCGATCGTGAATACCTTGTACGGAATGGGCGTGAAGCCTGCCGCAAAGATCGCCCAGAAACCCCACCGCTCGAACCATGCCTGGGCGGCCAGGTAGCCGTCCCAGTAGCCCGCCCGGTGCAACAACGGGGTCACAGCCTCGAGCGCGAAATAACCGATCACATATCCGGCCAGTCCGCCAAGCACCGACGTCACCGTGGTGAGCAGTGCGTAGCGCAGCCATTGCTGCGGGCGCGCCAGCGTCATCGGCGCAAGCAGCACATCCGGCGGTATCGGGAAGAAAGATGATTCGGCGAAGCTCACGCCGCCGAGGTACCACGGCGCATGCGGGTGGGCGCTCCAGCGCAGCGCGCGATCGTAGAGGCCGGAGAAGATGCGCACGCGGCAAGACCTCGCAGCTCAGCAAACCGGCCCGGCAACGGCGTCGCTTACGGATGACCCGAGCCGGGCCGGCTTGCGATCACTCATCCGAGCCCCTTACGCAGCGGTACAAAGCTCACGAGGCCGAGCCGCTCCGTGTCCAGCGTGTCACCGCGCCGCCAGATACGCACCAGCTCCTGGCGGCCGCTCGGCCCCACCGGCGCGACCAGCCGCCCGCCGGGCGCGAGTTGCGCAAGAAGTGCCTCGGGCATGACTCGCGGGGCAGCCGCGAGCAGAATGCCGTCGTACGGACCGTGGGCAGCCCAGCCCTGAAAGCCATCGCCGTGCTTCAGGTGGACGTTCCGCACATCGAGCTCGCGCAGGCGGCGGCGCGCATGCTCGAGCAAGGCGCGAATCCGCTCGACGCTATAGACGAATCCCACGAGCGGGGCGAGCACCGCGGTCTGATAGCCGCAGCCCGTGCCCACCTCGAGCACTTTGCGTGGCGCACCTCCCTCGATCAGCGCGGAGGTCATCCGTGCGACGACATACGGCTGCGAGATGGTCTGGCCATACCCGATCGGCAGGGCGGTGTCCTCGTAGGCGCGGGTCGCGAGCGCTTCGTCGACGAACAGGTGCCGCGGGACGTTGCGGATCTGCTCGAGCACGTTCGCATCAGTGATCCCCTGCTCCGCAAGCCGCGCGACGAGCCGCTCACGTGTCCGTGCCGAAGTCATCCCGATACCGGCACGTCCAGATGGGATCACGGACTGCGTCCCTGCAGCCAGTCCCTGAGGTCGTCGAGCATCGCATGGCGCGTCAGATCGATCTGCAGCGGCGTGACCGACACACGTCCGTTTGCGACCGCGTGGAAATCGGTTCCCGGCCCGGCATCCTGCCCGCGACCCGCCGGTCCGACCCAGTACACGGGCCGCCCACGCGGGTCGGTCGTGGCGACGACGCGCTCCGAGCGGTGACGGTGCCCGAGGCGGGTGACCTCGAAGCCCTGCAGCGACTCGTACGGCAGGTCCGGGACGTTCACGTTCAGAATCGTCGCGGCGTGCAGTGGTGAGCGCTGCACGCGCATCACGAGCTCTGCGGCGACGCGGGCCGCCGTTGCGAAGTGATTGCCCTTCTCGAGGACGAGCGACACGGCCATCGCCGGCAGCCCGAGAAAACGCCCTTCGACGGCCGCAGCGACCGTGCCTGAGTAGAGCACGTCATCGCCCAGATTCGCGCCGTCGTTGATACCGGAGACGACCATGTCGTGGTCGTCGTCGAACAGCCCGGAAATCGCGAGATGCACACAGTCGGTCGGCGTTCCGTTCACGTAGTAACGGCGCTCGGCGTATTTGAACACGCGCAACGGCACGTCAAGGGTCAGAGAATTGCTGGCCCCGCTGCGATTGCGGTCCGGCGCCACGACGGTGATATCGGCGAGCTCCGCGAGAGCTTCTGCAAGCTCGTTCAGCCCGTCCGCCCGGTAACCGTCGTCGTTACTGATCAGGATTTTCAAGCGCCGCTCGGACTGACTCTCTGTTGCCGCTGCTGGGCAATACGGCTGCATTGAAGGAAGCGTGACCGCCGTTGCCCCCGGCGTGCGGCGCGGAACTATACTGGAAACCCGCGATCAGCCGATAGACCGAGCCAGCAGGCATGAGTAACGACCGCGGTGACGACAACGACGGCAGGCGGGCACGCGAGGACCCGAAGCCGGCCGATCCGGCCGAAGCCGGGCTGTTCCGTGCAGCCGTGCGCGACGTACAGCCGCTGCGACGCAGCGTCGTGCGACCCTCACGCCCCAAACCGCCTGCCGCCGCCCGTTTCACCAGGGCGGACCACTCGCAGATCCTGGCCGAAAGCCTGTTGCCGGTCACGGATCCGGCACTGCTCGAGACCGGCGACGAGCTCGCGTTCAGACGCCACCACGTGCCGGAAACCGTGGTCCGCCGGCTGCGCCGCGGCCAGTACGCGGTCGATGACGAGATCGATCTGCATGGCTTGACGGCAGCCGAAGCGCGCGGCGTCCTGCGGGACTTCATCGCCACTGCGAGCGCGCGTGGTCTGCGATGTGTGCGGGTGGTCCACGGCAAAGGCAAAGGCTCGGGACCGCGCGGTCCCGTGCTGAAGAACGTCGTGAATCTGTGGCTGCGCAAGAGCGAACGGGTGCTGGCATTCGGCTCGGCGCGGCCGGTCGACGGCGGGAGCGGCGCCGTCTACGTGCTGCTCGGGACGCTATCACCGGCGCGCCGGACACCGATCCGCTGACGGGTTGTCGGCGCGCTCGCGTGTCGACCCATCTCAGTCGGCGTCAGGCCAGGCTCCGTCGGGATCGTCGATCAGTTCGTGGACAACGGCGGTCGCGAATGTGCCGCGCGGTAACTTGAACTCGAGTCGCAGCTGTGTGCCCTCGAGGGTCCAGTCGAGACCTTGCACCGCCGTCCGCAGCGCCCTGCGCTCCTGCTCGAGGCCACCGCGAACAAGTCCGGCGGCAAGCGGTTGATAGGCGCGTATCGCATCGGCCTCGAGCTCGGCAACCAGGCCGCTCACGGGCAGCGGGCCGGCGCCCCAGAGTGGGCCGGTGGGATGCAGATCGAGCTCGCTGCACCGTCGTTCGAGCGCGTCATCGACGCTGTCGACGCCGAAGATGCTGCCGGAGTTGGCGAGATTCGCGACGTCGCCGGCGAGCAGTCGATTCCAGGTTCCCGCCCGCACCCGCTCTGCCAGGACCGCGTTGAATATCGCGGCGCGCGCTGCGGACAGTGCGAAGCTGCGCGCCGCCCGTCCGCCTGGGACCTGCTGGCCGTTGAACCACTCCCATGCGGTCCGCAGATTGGCGCCGGCACGGCCGAATCGCTGTGGTCCGAAGTAGTTCGGGGCGCCGCACGCGGCAATTCGCGCGAGGATTTCCTCGAGACGCTCGCGATCGGCGTCAAGTTCACTGACCACGACGCAGAAGGCATTGCCGCGATGCGCGCCCCGGCGGAGCTTCCGGCGCGTCAATGCGGCGTCGAGCACGCGGAAGCCGTCGCCGGCGTAGTCGCGCCAGCTGGCGAGCGGCGCGTGACGCACCGGCACGGTGAAGTACTGCTCTGCGATCGCATGCCGATCCTTGAGGCCGGCGTAGCCGACGTCGCGTTCGCCGACCCGCGCCTGCCGAGCGAGGCACCGCGCTACCCACTGCGTGTTGGTGGCCTCCTTGCGAACCCGAAGGAGCACGTGATCGCCGGAGCCATCGGCGGCGAAGCCGAGCTCTTCGCGGACGAGGAAATGCTCGAGCTGCGCTCGCAGGCGACCGGTCCCGGCCGGCCCACCGTGCGCCCGCTGCAGGAGCGGTGGACCGGGCGGCTCCGGGTCGCTCATCGCTCGACGGCGGACTCGATCAGCGCCACCGCGTGACAGGCGATCCCCTCGCTGCGCCCCAGGTAACCGAGCTGCTCGGTCGTCGTCGCTTTGACGTTCACGCGCTCGGACGCGAGCCCGAGGTCGGCTGTCAGATTCGCGCGCATCGCATCGCGGTGCGGCCCGAGACGTGGCGCCTCGGCGAGGACCGTCAGGTCGACGTTCACGACCTCGTAGCCCCGCTCCGCAAGCAGTGCCCGCACGTGACGCAGGAACACGCGGCTGTCGGCACCCCGCCACTGCGGATCGCTGTCCGGGAAATGCATCCCGATGTCACCGAGTCCGGCGGCACCGAGCAGGGCATCGCAGAGGGCGTGGATGACGACGTCCCCATCCGAGTGCGCCACGACACCGCGATGGTGCGGAATGCGCACTCCGCCGAGCACGATCGCATCACCCACGCCGAATGCGTGGACGTCGATGCCGTGGCCGATGCGCAGGCGCGTGCTCATTGCCGCTGCCTCGACGTGAGGATCGCGGCCGCGAGCTCGAGGTCCTCACGATGCGTGACCTTGATATTGTCGGCCCGGCCCGCGACGAGCACGGGCCGCAGGTTCAATCGCTCGACCGCAGCTGCCTCATCGGTCACATCGACGTTCAGCTGCGACGCACTCTCGAGCGCCTCGCGCAGCAACTCATAGCGAAACACCTGCGGCGTCAAAGCGCGCCACAGGTGTTCGCGCTCGACGGTGCTTGCGCTGCGCTGGTCAGGATCGGCGCGCTTCAAGGTATCGGCGAGCGGGGTTGCGAGCAGTCCGCCGACGGCATCGTCGCGCACCGCATCGAGCAGACGCTCGACGTCGACGCGGGTCACGCAGGGGCGCGCAGCGTCATGGACCAGAATCCAGTCATCGGCGCGGGCTTCCCGCTCCAGGCTGCGCAGCGCCTCGAGCACGGAATCGCTGCGCAACCCGCCGCCGGCACACGCAGCCACCTCGCCCCTGCGGCTGAGGTCGAGGCGCGGCCAGTGCGGATCATCCACCGCAAGCGCCACGCGAATACCGAGCAACCCGGCGCGCTCGAGAAACGCATCAATGGCCCACTCGATCAGGCGCCTTCCGGCCACCTCGAGGTATTGCTTGGGTAGGCCGGCGCCGAATCGCTGGCCGGCTCCGGCAGCCGGCACGACGAGCCAGTGACGCACGGCCGTCAGCGCGCCGCAGCTCGCAACGTCGGCCCGCGAGGTAATGCGCCGACGTCCTGCGACTCCTCCGCGCCGACCTGAAAGAACGTTTCGTCCCCGCCGATCATGCCGAGTTCGGTCCGGGCGCGCTCCTCGAGCGCCGTACGACCTTTCTTCAGATCCTGAACCTCGGCCGCGAGCGTCCGGTTGCGCTCAGCGAGCGCATCGTTCTCGGTCTCCTGCCGTTCGATGGTCGCTTTGACGCGCCAGACCTCGCGCATGCCGTCAGGGGCGAGCCAGAGTCGATACTGCAGCGCGATCAACAACGCGAGCAGCACGCCGGCGACGATCTTCATGCAGTGTGCGCCCTCAACGTTCGTTAGAGAGACCTGTCAAGGCAACGCAATCGGAAAGGCCTCAGCCCCCGCATACCGGCCCTCGCGACCAAGCTCGGCCTCGATCCGCAGCAGCTGATTGTATTTCGCGACCCGGTCGGAACGCGACATCGATCCCGTTTTGATCTGCGTCGCACGGGTGGCCACCGCGATATCCGCGATCGTCGCGTCCTCGGTCTCGCCGGAGCGGTGCGACACGACGGCGCCGTAGCCCGCCTCGACCGCCATCTCGATCGCTGCGAGCGTTTCGGTCAGGGTGCCGATCTGATTCGGTTTGATCAGGATCGCGTTGGCCACCTTGCGCTTGATGCCCTCGTTCAGAATCTTCGTACTCGTCACGAACAGGTCGTCGCCGACGAGTTGCACGCGTCCGCCGAGGCGCTGAGTCAGTGCCGCCCATCCGTCCCAGTCCCCTTCCGCCAGGCCGTCCTCGATCGTGACGATCGGATAGCGGCCGACGAGGCCCTCGAGATGATCGATGAACTGACTCGCAGTGAAGCGGCGATTCTCCGAGCCGAGCGTGTAAATGCCGTCTGCATAAAATTCCGAGCTCGCGACGTCGAGCCCGAGGTAGATGTCGCGCCCTGCCTTGTAGCCGGCGCGCTCGATCGCTTCGAGGATCGTCTCGAGAGCAGCCTCGTTCGACGGGAGATCCGGCGCAAAGCCGCCCTCGTCGCCGACCGCCGTTGCAAGGCCGCGCTCGTGCAACACCTTTTTCAGCGTGTGAAACACTTCGGCGCCATAACGCAATGCCTCGGCGAGCGACGGCGCACCCACCGGCAGGATCATGAACTCCTGGATGTCGATGCTGTTGTCGGCATGAGCACCCCCGTTGATGATGTTCATCATCGGTACCGGCAGCGTCTTCGGTCCCTCGCCTCCGAGGTAGCGGAACAGCGACCGCCCTGAGTCCCGTGCTGCCGCGTGCGCCGCAGCGAGCGACACTGCAAGTAACGCATTGGCGCCCAGTCGGGATTTCGCCTCCGTGCCATCGAGCTCGATCATCCGGCGGTCGAGCCGCGCCTGATCAGTGGCGTCCGCACCGATCACCGCCGTACGCAGCTCGCCATTGACGTTTGCGACCGCGCGCGTCACTCCTTTGCCGAGGTACCGGCGCGCATCGCCGTCGCGTAACTCGACGGCCTCGCGCGTTCCGGTCGAGGCGCCCGAGGGCACGGCTGCCCGGCCGAGGGCACCGGACTCGAGCACGACATCCGCTTCGACCGTGGGATTGCCACGCGAATCGATGATCTCGCGACCTCGCACGTCGGCGATCTGGCTCATAGACGACTTTCCTCGTAAGGCTGGGCTTTGACCACCGCGTCGATTGCAGCCAGCGTCTCGAGCAGCGCAGGCATGCGATCGAGCGGCCAGGCATTCGGGCCGTCGGACAGCGCATGCTCCGGATCGGGATGGGTTTCCATGAACAGTCCCGCAACACCGGCGCCCACCGCCGCGCGCGCGAGTACCGGCACGAACTCCCGCTGGCCACCGGATGCCGTTCCCTGGCCGCCGGGAAGCTGCACCGAATGCGTCGCGTCGAACACGACCGGACAGCCGGTCGAGCGCATCACCGCGAGCGAGCGCATGTCCGAGACGAGATTGTTGTAGCCAAATGAAAAGCCGCGCTCGCAGACGAGGATCTGCTCGTTGCCGGTCGAACGCGCCTTGTCGACGACGTTGCCCATTTCCCACGGCGACAGGAACTGGCCCTTCTTGATATTGACCGGGCGAGCCTGCGACGCGACGTTGACGATGAAGTTCGTCTGGCGGCACAGGAATGCGGGCGTTTGCAGCACGTCGACGACAGCCGCAACGTCGGCGAGCGGCGTGTCCTCATGCACATCGGTCAGCACCGGCACGCCGACCTGCGAGCGCACCGCCGCGAGGATGCGCAGACCCTCATCGATGCCCGGCCCGCGGAAGCTCGCGCGCGAGGAGCGGTTCGCCTTGTCGTACGACGCTTTGAAGATGAAGGGTACGTTGAGACGAGCCGTCAACTCTTTCAGTGTGCCTGCCGTGTCGATCACGAGCTGTTCACTCTCGACGACGCAGGGTCCGGCGATCAGGAAGAGCGGTCGGGAGGCGCCCACGTCGAAGCCACACAGTCGCATCGTCTGCACTCAGGCCGACGCGGCGGCCGGCAACTCGCTGCGTCCGTGTGCACGGGCCGCGGTGATGAAGCCGGTGAAGAGGGGATGGCCGTCGCGCGGCGTCGAACGGAACTCCGGATGGTACTGACACGCCACGAAGAACGGATGTCCCGGCAGTTCGACGATTTCCACGAGTCCGTCGCGCGAGAAGCCGGAGAAGCGCAGTCCCGCGTTCATCATTTTCTGCAGATACCGGTTGTTGAACTCGTAGCGATGCCGATGCCGCTCGAGGATCAGATCCGTGCCGTAGATCTTATGCGCGCGCGAGCCGCGGGAAATCCGGCATTCCTGTGCACCCAGCCGCATCGTGCCGCCCATCTCCGAGGTTTCGGTGCGCTGCTCGACCGTGCCCTTCTGGTCCTGCCACTCCGTAATCAGCGCGATGACCGGGTGCGGGGTCGCGCGGTCGAATTCAGTCGAGTGAGCCCCCTCGAGCCGCGCCACATTGCGCGCGTACTCGATGATCGCCACCTGCATGCCGAGACAGATGCCGAGATAAGGAATGCCCTGCTCGCGTGCATATCGCACCGCGGCGATCTTGCCGTCGATGCCGCGCTCGCCGAAGCCGCCCGGCACCAGTACGGCATCCACGCCGTCGAGACATGCCGTACCGTGCTTCTCGACGTCGGTGGCCTCCACGTACCGGATATCGACACGGGTATGCGTGCGCACGCCGGCGTGGGTCAGCGCCTCGACCAGTGAAATATAGGAGTCCCTGAGATTCACGTACTTTCCGACCATCGCGACCGTGACCGCCGCCTCCGGGTGTGACTTGGCAGCGACGACGTCGCGCCATTCGGTCAGATCGGCCGGCGGCACGTCGAGACGCAACCTCTCGACCACGATGTCGTCGAGACCCTGCTCGTGCAGCAGCAGCGGAATCTTGTAAAGATCGTCGGCGTCCACGGCCGAGAACACCGCGCGCTCCTCGACGTTCGTGAACAACGCGATCTTGCGACGCTGCTCGTCCGGGAGCGGATCGCGACACCGGCACAGCAGTACGTCGGGCTGAATGCCGATCGAGCGCAGTTCCTTGACCGAATGCTGCGTCGGCTTCGTCTTGATTTCGCCGGCGCTCGAGATGTACGGGATCAACGTCAGATGCATGTAGATGACGTTGTTGCGACCGAGCTCGACGCCGAGCTGACGAATGCCCTCGAGGAACGGCAGCGATTCGATGTCGCCGACGGTGCCGCCGATCTCGACCATGCAGACGTCGGCGTCACCGGCCCCGAGCCTGATGCAGTGCTTGATTTCATCGGTGACGTGCGGAATCACCTGCACCGTGGCACCGAGATAGTCCCCGCGGCGCTCCTTCGCGATCACGCGCTCGTAGATTCTTCCCGTCGTGAAGTTGCTGTTGCGCGAGGTCGTCGTGCGCACGAAGCGCTCGTAATGCCCGAGATCGAGATCCGTCTCGGTGCCGTCGCTGGTGACGAACACTTCACCATGTTGAAACGGGCTCATCGTGCCCGGATCGACGTTGATGTACGGATCGAGCTTGACCATGCTGACCTTGAGACCGCGCGCTTCGAGGATCGCACCCAGCGAAGCGGCGGCAATGCCTTTCCCGAGCGAGGAGACGACACCGCCGGTCACACAGACGAATCGAGTCATTCGATGCACCGTCGTCAGAGGTGGGAGGGCCGCAAGCTGCGTTCACCTGCGGATTGCAGCCTGCGTCACGACGGGAGGCCAGTCTACCGGAAGCGCGAGGTGCGCGAAAGGCAAAGAGCGCCGTCGATCCGAGGAGGATTGCTCAACGCTCCGCGCGCCAGCGAGGCGCGTCTTCCCAGAGGAGCGTTGCTCGGGCCGCGCGACCGCCGAGCGATGCATCGCCGATCGCAACGAGCTCATCACCCGCGAACACGAGTGGCACACGATCGCGCATCCAGGGCAACACGCGCGCGCGGCGCAGCACCTCGCCGAGTTCGACCGAACCCGTATGCCCCGCCAAGCGCACACGCTCTGCGCCCTGCCGGAACCTGACTTCGAGCTGCCTGTCGCGCTCCGCCATCTGCGATGCGGCGTCCGCACGCCCGCACAGCCGCAGCCGACCGAGACCGCATGGCAGCATGAGCGGGCGCTCGAGACTCAAGCGCAAGCAGGCGCCCGCCGGCGGCGGATCGGCGAGATCGTGTACGGCATATAAAAGACCGCGGTGACGACGCACGCTCGCCCCCTCCTCCCACGCGATGACCGGATTGCGATCGACAGCTGCGCCGAGCAGATCCGCCAGTATGGCCGTCAAGCGACGCTCCGACGGCACTCTGAGCCCTTGGACTCGCAGCCAGAATCGCAGCAGCTGGCGGCGACGAGGCAGCGCGAGCTGGCGCAACACCGCCAAATCGAGACATGCGCCGACAGCCGCGTCTCGCAGATCCGCAAGCGCGATTCCGTCGAGCAGATCCATCGCTTCGGCCAGATGGCGCGCCGAGCGTCCTGCGCTCTGAGCCGCATGCGGCCAGCGTTCGCGCAGGCGCGGCAGAACGGTGTGGCGCAGGAAATTGCGGTCGTATCGCAGCTGCGCGTTCGTCGGATCATCGCTCCATTGGAGTTGCCGTTCGCGCGCCCAGACCTCGATAGCCGTGCGGTCGACCTCGAGCAGCGGGCGCCAGTGCCATCCCCGAGCAAGTGGGGCCAGCCGCGGCATCGCAGCGAGGCCCGCAACACCAGCGCCGCGCATCAGTGCGAGCAACACCGTCTCGAGCTGGTCGTCGGCATGGTGTGCAGTCGCGAGCACCTCCCCATCGCGCAGCTGCTCGCGAAACGCCGCATGGCGCGCAGCCCGCGCCGCGGCTTCGAGGCCGCTGCCGGAGGCGGCTTCGACCCGCACCGTGATGACGTCGCAGACGATTCCGACCTCGCTCGCCGCCGCAGTCGCGGCCGCCGCCCAGTGCCTCGATTGCGGCTGCAGTGCGTGATCCACGTGCAACGCACGCAGCTCGAGCGATCGATACCCGCGTCGCCGCAACGTGCCGAGCAAATCGAGCAGCACGATCGAATCGAGCCCGCCGCTCAGCGCGATACAGCAGCGTGAATGCCCGCGATGCGGCAGCACTCGAGCGACGTCGGCAGCGACGGTTTCCAGGAGCGACTGGCTCACAGCGGCCACCACGGAGCCGGTTTACAGGTGGGCAGCGGCGTCAGCCCTCGGCGAAAACGCCGTAGCCGCGAATCCTGGCGCGACGCGACTCGAGCAGCTCTGCGGTCGTGGCGCCATCGAGGTCCGACAGATGGCGCAGCAGCGCTGCCTTGAGTTCGTCCGCCGCCGCCTGCGGATCCCGGTGGGCGCCACCGAGCGGCTCCTTGATCACTTCATCGACGAGACCGAGCTTCGCGAGCCGCTCGGCCGTGACGCCCATCGCCTCGGCGGCGAGCTCCTTCTTGTCAGCGCTCTTCCACAGGATCGATGCGCAGCCTTCCGGTGAGATCACCGAGTAGATGCCGTACTCGAGCATCAGCAACCGATCACTCACGCCGATCGCGAGCGCGCCTCCGGATCCGCCTTCGCCGATCACGATGCTCACGATCGGAGTGCGCAGCGTCGCCATCTCGAACAGATTACGAGCGATCGCCTCGCTCTGGCCGCGCTCCTCAGAGCCGACACCCGGGTACGCACCGGGCGTGTCGATCAGCGTCACGACAGGCAGCTCGAACCGCTCCGCGAGATGCATCAGCCGCAGCGCCTTGCGATAACCCTCGGGTTTCGGCATGCCGTAGTTGCGCCGCACGCGCTCTTTCGTGTCACGCCCTTTCTGTTGGCCGATCAGGACGATCGGTCGGCCCTCGAGCCGCGCGAGCCCGCCGACGATGGCCGGATCATCGGCATACATGCGGTCGCCGTGCAGCTCCTGGAAGTCGGTGAAGACGGTTGCGATGTAATCGAGCGTGTAAGGTCGCTGCGGATGTCTCGCGAGCTGCGCGATCTGCCAGGGATTCAGGTTCGCGAAAATGCTCGTCGTCAAGGCTCGGCTCTTCGCGCGCAGCCGTGCGATTTCCTCGCCGATGTTCACCTCGGCGTCGTTCGACACGAAGCGCAATTCGTCGATCTTCGCCTCCAGCTCCGCAATCGGCTGTTCGAATTCCAGGAAATTCATGGCCATCCGGGGAGTTACCCTGCTTCAGCGGCGCAACATAGCCTCTCGACGGGCAGGCTACAAGGGCGTTCGGAGAACCGAGGCCTGCAGTTCAGCTGTCGAGTCGGGGGGCGTATACGAGCTGAATCCCGTCGGAGCCGACGAGCTGCTCGAGCTGATCCATCAGTTCGCGCGTCGGGCGCACGGACCATTCATCAGGCAGTTCGAGCGCTGCCAGCGCGCTGTCGCTGCGATAGTGCACGGCGACGCCACACGGACCGCGCCGGAACGGTCGCAAGCAGGCTTCGAGCTCGCTGACGAACCCGTTGCCGGGGCGACTCGCCGGCCAGCGAATGATCAGGCGTCGCGCGAACTGTTCGCGCGCCTGGTCGATGTCGGCGATCTTTTTTGCATTGAGCCGCCAGCCCTCGATGAATTCATCGAACCGCAGCTGTCCCTCGACGACGAGAATTGCATCGCGCGCCACGATCGTGCGGTACTGCTGGAACGTCTCATCGAACATCGAGACCTCGAGCCGACCACTGCGATCATCGAGAATCAACGTCGTGCGATTGCCCCGGCGGCGCATCTCGAGAACGAGTCCCGCGACGGTCACAGGCCGACCCTGATAACGCTGGCCTTCGCTGCCGGTTACGGGCCGCGCACCGGCGACATCGGCGATGCGACCACTCGTGATCACCCTGAGCTCACGCTCGTACTGCGCGATCGGATGCCCGGTCAGATACAGACCCAGTGTGTCACGCTCCCCGGCGAGCCGTACCGCCTCGCTCCATTCGGGGAAAGCGTCTGTGACGCGCGGTGCATGCGCTCGCAGCGGATCCGCGCCGATACCGAACAGGTCGACCTGACCTGCGGCCAGCGCACGTGAGCTCTGCTCCGCCGCAGCGAGCGCGGTCGGCAACTCGTGCATCAGCGAGGCGCGATTGCTGCCGATCGTGTCGCAGGAGCCGGAGCGGATCAGCGCCTCGATGACACGGCGGTTCACCCGATTGCCGTCGATGCGCCGACAGAAGTCCGCCAGATCGAGGAACGCGCCGTTTGCGGCTCGCTCGGCGATGATCGCCTCGACCGCCGCCTGGCCGACGCCCTTGATGGCGCCGAGACCGTACCGGATGCCGCGCTCCCCATCGACCGCGAACGTGTACTCGGAACGGTTCACGTCGGGTGGCGCGACCGCGAGGCCCATGCGTGTCGCCTCATCGATCAGGGTCACGACCTTATCGGTCTTGTCCATGTCGGCCGAGAGCACGGCCGCCATGAACGCCGCCGGATAGTGAGTCTTCAACCAGGCAGTCTGATACGACAGCAGCGCGTAGGCAGCCGAATGCGACTTGTTGAAGCCGTAGCCGGCGAACTTCTCCATCAGGTCGAAGATGTGCCGCGCGACGCCTTCCAGGACGCCCCGTGCGACGGCGCCCTGGACGAAGACCGATCGCTGCTTGGCCATCTCCGCAGCCTTCTTCTTGCCCATGGCACGGCGCAGCAGGTCTGCACCGCCGAGCGTGTAGCCCGCGAGGACCTGAGCGATCTGCATGACCTGTTCCTGGTACAGAATCACGCCGTAAGTCGGCGCGAGCACCGGCTTCAAGTCGGCGTGCAGGTAGTCGATCGGACCGTCGCTGCGACCGTGCTTGCGGGCGATGAAATCGTCCACCATGCCCGACTGCAGCGGTCCAGGCCTGAACAGCGCGACGAGGGCGACGATGTCCTCGAAGCAGTCCGGCTGCAGCCGCCGGATCAGGTCCTTCATGCCGCGCGACTCGAGCTGGAACACGGCCGTCGTCTCGCACCGCTTCAGCAACGCGAAGGTCGGTGCGTCCTCCATCGGCAGGGCCGTCATTGCGAGCAGCGCATCACCGCGTGCGGCCCGGCTGGCGTTGATCGTACGGACCGCACGATCGATGATGGTCAGCGTACGCAGCCCGAGAAAGTCGAACTTCACGAGACCGACCGCCTCGACGTCGTCCTTGTCGAACTGCGTGACGATGCTCGTGCCGTGGTCGTCGCAGAAGAGCGGTGCGAAGTCGGTCAACTTCGACGGTGCGATCACGACGCCGCCGGCGTGCATGCCTGCGTTGCGCACCAGTCCCTCGAGCCGCATCGCCAGATCGATGACTTCGCGGGTGTCGTCCTCGACCTGGTAGCGACGCCGCAGCTCTTCTTCCTTCGCGAGCGCGTCCCTGAGTGTGATGCCGAGCTCGAACGGGATCAGCTTCGCAATCGAGTCCGCGAACCCGTAGCTGTGGGCCAGCACGCGTGCGACATCACGGACGACGGCCTTGGCGGCCATCGTGCCGTACGTGATGATCTGGGATACGCGATCGCGGCCGTACTTCTGCGCGACGTATGCGATGACCCGGTCGCGGCCCTCCATGCAGAAGTCGACGTCGAAGTCCGGCATCGACACCCGCTCGGGATTCAGGAAGCGCTCGAACAGCAGGTCGTACCGCAGCGGATCGAGATCCGTGATCCCGAGCGAATACGCGACGAGCGAACCTGCGCCGGATCCGCGCCCCGGCCCGACGGGAATGTCACTGCTGCGAGCCCAGCGGATGAAGTCCGCCACGATCAGGAAGTAGCCGGCAAAGCCCATCTGGCAGATCACGCCGAGCTCCTGCTCGAGACGTTGCCGGTACTGCTGCGGCTCTGCGCGCGCCGCACTTGCCTCCGGTGACGCGCCGGCGAGGCGCTCGTCGAGGCCACGGGCCGCCTCCGTGCGCAGGAACTCCTCGGTCTGCATCCCCTGTGGCACGGGATAGGGCGGCAGCACGCTCTTACCGAACTCGAGCGCCAGATTGCAGCGTCGCGCGATCTCGATCGTGTTCTCGATCGCCTCCGGCAGGTCCTCGAACAACGCCTGCATTTCAGCTGGCGTACGCAGGTACTGCTGTTCGCTGTAGCGGCGCGGCCGGCTGACATCACCGAGCAGCGCACCGTCATGGATGCAGACCCGCGCCTCGTGGGCCTCGAAATCATCCGCGACCAGGAAGCGCACGTCGTTGGTCGCGACGAGCGGCGCGCCGGCGCGCGTAGCGAGCTCGAGCGCCGCGCCGAGATGCTCCTCATCGCCCGGCCGCCCGGTGCGCTGCACCTCGATGTAATAGCGATCGCCGAACAGGCCCTGCCAGAAAGCGATCGCGGCCCGGGCCTCACCCTCGCGGCCGCCGAGTAGGGCGCGGCCGAGATCGCCCTCACGTGCACCCGAGAGTGCGATCAATCCGGCGCACGCAGCCGGGTCGAGCCAGTCACGCTCGATCGTCGCGCGGCCCCGGTGCTGCCCTTCCAGATAGGCGCGCGACAGCAATCGCGTCAGATTCAGATAACCGGCGTGATGCTGGCAGAGCAGCACCAGACTCGACGGCTCGACGCGTTCGCCCTCCTCGCGCACCCACAGGTCGACGCCGATCAGTGGCTTGATGCCGCGCGCCAGAGCCGCGCGATAGAACTTGACCATGCCGAACAGATTGCACCGATCGGTGAGGGCCACGGCCGGCATTGCGGCGGCAGCGACCGCATCCATCAATCCGGGCGATCCTGCTTCGCCCTTGATCCGCACGACGCTGTCGACCAGCGAATACTCCGTGTGCAGGTGCAGATGTACGAAGCTCATCGGCTCTCGGGTCGCAAGGCTGTTCGAACCGGCGCAGGGCCAGGTCGGCCGAACCGCGACGTCAGGTTGTGAGACCGCGCTCGAGCGCGCGACCGAGGGCGGATTGTACCGGGGCGAAGCTGCGCCGGTGTATCGGGGAGACCCCGTGCGCGGCGAGCGCGGCGAAATGCGCCGGCGTCGAGTATCCCTTGTGTGAAGCGAAACCCCAGGCCGGATACAGGCGATCGTATTGCACCATCAGACCATCGCGCGTGACCTTCGCGAGGACCGAGGCGGCCGCCACGGCCGCAACGCACCCGTCACCACCGACGACGGCGCGCGCCTCGCATTCGAATCCGAGCCCGCCGAGAGGGGGGCAGCGATTGCCGTCGAAGCACAGCGTCATCGGCCGGCAGCACAGACCGAGCAACGCGCGGCGCATCGCGAGTTCGGAGGCGTGCAGAATGTTGAGCGCATCGATCTCCTCGACGTCGGCCCAGGCAATGGACCAGGCGACGGCGCGTGCACGAATGAAGCGGGCCAGCCGCTCGCGCTCCTCCGCCTCGAGCAGCTTCGAGTCGTTCAGGCCGCGGATCCTGACGCCCGGCGCGAAGACGACCGCCGCGGCGACCACGGGACCCGCGAGCGGACCACGACCTGCCTCGTCGACGCCCGTCATCGGCAGGCCAGCCGCCCATTCGAGCCTGGCCCGGGAGCGCACTGGGGTGCCATTGGCGGGCTGCATCACGCCTCACGACTCCATCACCGGCACCGATGCCGGCGATGCGATCAGCCCGACGATCGCCTCGGCCGCACGCGCACTCGCGCCCCGGCGCAACGTCAGATGAATTTCGCGAAACGTTGCCTCGAGCGCCGCCCGATCCGGTCGACGCATCTGCTCGAGCAGCGCAGGTCCGAGTACGTCGGCGCGCACGTCCGCATTGAAATACTCGGGCACGACCTGTCGTCCTGCGAGCAGATTCGGTTGTGCGAAAAACGGCGCCTTCATCAGGCCGAATGTGCGCAACAGCAGGCTCGTGACGACGCTCAGACGGTAGGCCACGACCATCGGCCGCTTGATGAGGGTGGCCTCGAGTGTCGCGGTCCCCGAGGCGAGCAGCACGGCATCGGCAGCGGCCATTGCGACCTGTGCCTGCCCGTCGAGCAGCCGCACCCGATCGGCGACGGCGTGCTGGCGCAGCGCCGCCTCGAACCGCTCCCGTACTGCTTGATTGGCCATCGGCGCCACACACAGGATGTCGGGCACTCGTTCTACGAGCCAGGCGAGCGTCGCCGCAAAATCCGTGCCGAGTCGAGTGACTTCGCCGAGCCGACTGCCCGGCAGCACCGCAACGACCGGCACACCGGACGCGAGCCCGAGTCGTTCGCGCGCCGCCTGAACGGGGCTCTCCAACGCGATCGCATCGGCGAGCGGGTGGCCGACGAACTCGGCCGCGACTCCATGCTGGTCGTA
>Ga0268386_10000164_pt1 | contig 39687 bp, 44 predicted proteins | sample RVTome_15_FD_200260 | JGI IMG/M metagenome (GOLD analysis project Ga0268386, IMG submission 200260) | Soil microbial communities from uranium-contaminated site in the Upper Colorado River Basin, Wyoming, United States - RVT150D86... ... | reverse complement strand
GGCCACCCTTGGGCATCGAGGCTCGCCGGTCGCATCTGAATCGCCAGGCCCCGGGATCACCTGGGCGCCCGTCATGTCAGGGCTACCCGCGAAGCGCCCCTTGATCTCAGGTCTGACTCCGACAAAGGCAAGCAAGAGCACAATTCCGGCGATCAGGCCAGCTGTACCGCCCCCACGGGATGCATGACCAATAGATCGGCCGCGCGGCAACCAGTCTTGAGAAGCGGCCCGGTTGGCCGCTCAGACGCTTGCCGTCTGCTCGGCGGCGTCCTCGCGAACCTGGAACGAGGAGCCGCAGCCGCAGGCGGCCACGACGTTCGGGTTGTTGACCGCGAAACCGGCGCCCTGGAGGCCGTCCACGAAGTCGACCTCGGAGCCGAACACGAACTGCATGCTGGTCTTGTCCACGATCACCGAGACGCCGTTGTGCTCGAAGACGTGGTCGTCCTCGCGCGGCTTGTCGAAGGCGAGCGAGTACTGGAAGCCCGAGCAGCCGCCGCCGCGAACCGCGACTCGCAGCGCCTGGTCGGAAGCGTCCTCCTGGGCGGAGAGCAGCTCGTTGACCTTCTCGGTCGCCTTCTCGGTGAGGGTGATTGCTGTCTGCGGCTCAGTCATCGTCTTGAATTGTAGAGGGCGTGCGGTCGGTCCCGTAGCCGTGCGCGAGGTACTCCAGTATTCGCTTCGAGTCGTGGATCACCTCGTCGCCGTCGACCAGCACGGGAACGCGGTCCTGACCCGTCAGCTCCACGATCTCGGGACGGTCCCGCCGCCGGTACGGCACCCGCTCGGTCACGTGGTCGATCCCGAGCCTGCGCAGGCGGCGCGCGACCGCCCCGCAGGGGCAGAGCACGTTCGTGGGGGTCCGGCACCGGTACAGCACCACTCGGCGCCCGGCGGGCGGACCCTCCGAGCTCACCTGCCGAGCACCCTTCCGCCGAGTCGCAGCGCCTGGCCGGCGAGATCGAGCGGCAAGGTTGCAAGCTGCGTCCGCCCCACGCGGTCGCCGAGCCGCTCCATCTGCCACCGGACCGTTTCCTCGAGCGTCTCCTCGTGGGGGCGCGAGGTGAATCCCAGCTCCCGCTCGGCCTTGTCGCTCCGATACGTCCACCACTCCATCCCCGAGCGCACCTCGTCGGGCGAGGTCGGGACCGGGAGCCCGACGCGCGTCAGGACCTCGACTCCCGCCAGGGTCAGCGAGCCCGGCAGGCGCAGCCGCGGCGGGGCGACCCCGGAGATCCGCGACAGGTCGGCGAACAGGCGGTCGAGGGTGAAGTTCCGCGCTCCGAGGATGTAGCGCTCACCGGCCTTCCCCACCTCCTCGGCCAATAGGTGACCAGCGGCGACGTCGCGCACGTCGACGATGTTGAGCGCACCGTCCACGTAGGCGGGAATCTGGCGCAGCAGGAAGCGGCGGACCAGCTGGTTGGAGGTCCCGCCCCCCGGATCGTCGGGGCCGAGCACGAAGGTGGGATTGACGCACACGACCGAGAGTCCCTGCTCCGCGTGGCGGAACGCCTCCTGCTCGGCCTCGTGCTTGGAGTTGACGTAGCTGATCCCGAGTCGGCCGCCGGTGAAGGGCTGGCTCTCATCGGCCGCCCCGCCGCGCTTCGCCGGCCCGATCCCGCCCACGGAGGACGTGTGGACCACCCGCTGCACCCCCGCCCGCTTCGCCTCCTCGAGCACGTGGCGGGTCCCGGCGACGTTGATCTCGAACACGCGCTCGCGGTCGCGCGGGCGCATCGAGGTGATCCCCGCGACGTGGAACACGCGCTGCACCCCGTCCATCGCCTCGCGCACGGAGCCGCCGTCCACGACGTCGCCGCTCGCGCGCTCGAACTCGATCCCCGAGAGCGAGTCCAGCCGCGAAGTGGGACGCACGAGCAGCCGCAGGTCGTCGCCACGCGCCGCCAGCGCCCGGACGAGGTGCGAGCCCAGGAAGCCGGTGCCGCCGGTGACGAGCGTCTTCCCCATCGCGCGGATGGTAGACGCGGCGAATGGTCCGACCGCGGGACTTGGGGAAGGTGATAGAACCGGGTGGGTGGAAGCGGCGTCCGGAGGCCCGGCACTCGTCTGCGATTCGACGACTTACCTGCCCAGCCAGGAGCTGCGGAGGCACGACGTCCACCTCGTCAGCCTGTACGTGTCGGTGGCGGGACGCCAGCAGGCCGAGCTGGAGATCACCGACTACGCCGAGTTCTACGACCGGCTGCGGGCAAGCGAGGAGGGCGCGACGACCTCACAGCCGTCGGTCGGCGACTTCGTCGCGGTCTACGACCCGCTGCTGGCCGCCGGGAGAGAGGTCGTCTCGATCCACATCTCCGCCGGCATCTCGGGCACCTACGAGGCGGCGATGCAGGCCCGCCAGCGGCTGATCGACGAGGGCCGCGGCGGGGAGCGGATCCACGTCTACGATAGCCGCACGGGCGCCGGGGGCATGGGCCTCGTCGCGCTCGGGGCCGCCGGGGCGATCGCGGCGGGCGGCGACGCCGAGGCCGCCATCGAGCGCGCGAAGGCCGCGCGGGAGAGCTTCAAGATGTGGTTCGCGGTCGAGACGCTCGAGTACCTGCGGCGCGGGGGGCGGATCGGCGCCGCCCGGGCACTGCTCGGCTCGACGCTCAAGATCAAGCCCATCCTGACGCTCGACTACGAGATCACGCCGGTCGAGCGGGTGCGGACGTGGAAGCGGGCGATGGAGCGGCTCGTGGACCACATGCGTGAGCGCCACGCGGACGGCGCCGATGCGTGGGTGGTCCAGCACGTGCAGGACCCCGAGACCGCGGAGCGGGTGGTCGAGGAGTGTCGCGGGGTGTTCGGGTGCGATCCGCTCTTCGTCTCGGAGATCGGCCCCGTGCTCGGCGCCCACGTCGGCCCCGGGCTGATCGGGGTCGGCGGCGTGGCGCGCAGCGTTCTCGAATAGCGATCCGCCGACGCTAATCTGGGCCGGGACGGATGCCGGTATCGCGTGGAAGAGAAATCGCCGCACTGGCCCTGATCGTGATCATGGTCCTGGGCAGCCTCACGCTGTGGCTCGCCGTCCCCCTCGCGTGGCTGTGGGGCGCGTCGAGGGTCCACCAGTCGCTCGACCCGAGCTTCGGCTCATACCTGGCGATCGGGATCGGCATTCCCGCGACGATGCTCGTCCTGTTCATGCTCCTGCGGCGCGTCGACGCTGTCCACAGCCAGCTCACCGGCGCGCATGTCGACGAGAGGCCGGTTCCGCCGCCGTGGCGACGGAGCATGCGCGACGAGCGCAACATGCACGCCCCCACCTCCGCGCTCGACATCATCCTCGTCGCGACGGCGATCGCGGCCGGGCTCGTGCTGCTGATCTGGTTCGCGTTCTTCGCCGGCTCGCCGTTGCCGCAGTGAGACGTCGCAGCGGCGCTTAGGAGCGGCGGCGGCGGCGCAGGGCGAGGAAGCCGCCGACCACGAAGCCGGCGATCGCGGCGCCGGCGACGAGCTCGGTTCGGTGCTCGCGGACCTGGCGGCGCCAGTCCGACAGCTCGGTGACGCGCCTGCGAAGCAGCTCGACCGAGCCGGCGAGCTCGCCGCGGCGGACCTCGACGTCGCGGCGGATCTGATCGGAGGAGCGCCCGGGCACCCCTGGCTCGGGCCGCCCCGGGGGCGGCACGGTGCCGCCGGCCACGCGCTCGGGCGTGGTGCTCACGGCCTTGGTCCTCCGACAGGCCGCTCAGGCCCTCCGACCGGCCGCTTGGGTCCTCCAACGGGCGATTCAGGCCCTCCAACGGCCGGTGGAAGCGAACTCCCCGGCCGCTCGAGCTCCGACTCGAACGTCTCCTTCGCCAGGCGGGCCTCCTCGATCGCCATGTCGGGGGTCGGCGGTGCGCCGGCCTTGAAGGAGCGGTACGCGAACAGCCCCGCGGCGATCCCGACGAGGAGCCAGAACAGCCCCTCGACCAGGAAGCCGAGCCAGACGTCGTTCTCGAAGAAGAGGTCGTTGAGAAGCCACGCGATCCCGTGCATGAACATCGCCAGCGCCATGACGACGAACACGCCCGCGACGATCCCCGCGACCGAGCCGCGCAGGATCTTGTTGACCTTCTCCGAGACCTCGGTCTTCGCGAGCTCGATCTCCTCGCGGATCAGGCCCGAGGTCTGCTCGGAGATGTCGAGGACCAGCTCCCCGACGCTGCGATCGTCGGAGTCGGTGTCCGGACCCGGAGGCGGCACGCGTTCAGCCATTTGCCCGCTCCCGATGCATCATTCGGGTGGGTCCTCCCGGAACAGCCGGTGCCACAGCACCGTCGAGACGCGGTGCGCGGCGAGGCTCGCCAGCGCGCCCGTCGCGGCGAGCATTCCGCTCCACAGGAGCCTTCTGAAGATGTCGTTGTCCACTATTCCTAGGTTCCGGCGCCGGCTGCCTTGACTTTGCCCTGCCGGCTGGCGGAGTAAACCATCTCCGCGTCGCCCGGTGCGGTTAGGGGCGGGTTTCCGGGGTGCCCGTAGTCCGCCCAGCGCTCGAAGAAGCTGCGGTAGACCGTGTAGGTCCAGCGCCGGTCCTGGACGTCGAACGCGGCGTGCGCGCCGCCGGGGACGATCCACACGCGGACCAGCTCGTTGCCCGCCGCGGCGGCCTCGAGCATCCGCGCGTGCTCGACGGGGACGATCATGTCGTCCTCGGAGTGCAGCGCCAACACGGGGACTCGGGCGTTCGCGATGTGGTTGCGCGCCGAGGAGCGCTCCCAGATCTCGTCCGCGGTCACCCCGTAGTAGGGAGCGGCCATCGCCTCGATCGGCTCGACCAGGGTGTCGATGGTGTCCGGCCAGCGGCTTGCGCGGACCCTGGAGCGAAGCATCGCCGCGAACATCCTGTTCAGCGCGTACGCGGGGTGCCTGCGGGGCACCGTGCGCGAGAGGCGCTCGGCGCCGCGGCGGGTGTCGGCCGGGGCGCAGACGGTCAGGATCCCGCCGTCAAGCGCCTCCCCCACGCCGGGAAGATGCGACCCGCCGAGGACCGCGGAGCCGCCGAGCGAGATCCCGAGCGCCCCGACGCTGGTCGCGCCGAGCTCCTTCAGGTGGAGCCCGGCGAGCACGATGTCCTCCCCTTCCTTCCAGCCCGCCGTCGACGGCGCGTGGCTCAGAAGCTCGGTGAGCCCGAAGCTCCGCAGGTCGACGGCGGCGACGTTGAACCCCCAGTCGAAGTAGGCGCGGACCGCGATTTCGCGCACGTAGTCGAACAGGCGGTTTGAGAACAGCCCGTGGACGACGATCAGGCCGGGACGCTCCTCCTGGTGCAGGGCGACCATCGCGGCGATCCGCTCGCCGTCCGCGCCGGCGAAGTGGTCGTGGCGGAACTGGCTCGGATAGGAGTACCCGAAGCCGGTCGTGTGCCGGTGCTGGGCGACGACGAACGGCGTCCAGTCGGGGAGCCCCTTGCGAAGCTGAGCGGTCTGCGAGGGGTGCAGGCGGTGGGGCAGCGCCTCGAGGTCGCGCATCAGGGCGTCCATCGAGCGCTCGCGCGGCGGCGGCACGGGGAGCGTGCGCGACCCGGGTTCGAGGCGCCGAAGCAGGGCGCGCAGAGGTCCCGACAGCCACTGTCCGAGCAGCCAGACCGGGGACATCACCATCCCGACGATCACGTTGAGGACCTTCGCCACCCCGTGAAGGACGCGGTCCTGGCGCCGCGACGTGGCCAGGGATTCCCACATATCTCTAGGCGCCGTCTGTGGAGCCTCGGGTGCCGTCGCCGGCCGCGGCGCGCGGCTCGAGGCCGCCACAGATCGTCTCCACGACCATCTCCTTGGCGCGATCGAAGTCGCCTTCCCCGGCGGGAATCAGCTCGAACACCCAGCCCGACAGCAGCTGCTCGATAGCGCCGTAGAACCACATCGCGGCGAACTCGGAGTCGACGTCGCGTCGAAACTCCCCCCGCTCCTGCCCGTCGGCGACGATCTTCGCGATCGCCTCATACGCGCGGCGGATCTCGGGCAGGTGGGTGCGACCGAAGGAGTTCGCGGCCCGCGTGACCTCGACGATGATCACCTTCATCAGCTCCGGCTCGTGCCGGTACGACTCGACGATGAACGAGGCGACCGCGCCGAGCTTCTCGCGCCCGCGAATGTCCTGGGCGTCGACCTCCTCCGTCGCGGCGAGCAGCAGCGACCAGCGCTCGGTGAACAGCTCGTTCAGGACCTGGTCCTTCGACTTGAAGTAGTGGTAGACGAGGCCGTAGGCGACCCCCGCTTCGTCGGCGATGTCCGAGACGCGGCAGTGGTGGAAGCCCTGGCGCGCGAACACCCGGATCGCCGCGTCGAGGATCATGCGGCGCTTGTCGAGCGCCTGGGCCTGCGCCATCAGGCGCGGACCTCCTCGGGCCACTTGTAGGACTCCGGGCGGCGGTTGGCGAGCGAGGGCAACGACTCCCGCACCCGGTCCTGGAGCGCGAAGTCGAGCTCCGCGGCGATGAAGGTCTCCTCATCGCCTGCGGTGGCGAGGATCACCCCCCAGGGGTCGACGATCATCGAGCGCCCGTAGGAGTGGTAGTGCGGCGGCGCCTCGCCGAAGTGGTTGGGCGCGACGATGAAGGCCTGGTTCTCGATCGCCCGAGCCCGCAGCAGCGGCTCCCAGTGGTCCTTGCCGGTGTGCAGCGTGAAGGCGGCCGGGACGACGATCACACGCGCGCCGCGCACCGCGAGGATCCGGTAGAGCTCGGGAAAGCGGAGGTCGTAGCAGACGGTCATCCCGACCGCTACGTCGCCGGCGTGCGCGATCACGATCTCCGTCCCGGGGTCCTCGTGCTCGGACTCGCGGTAGGCGACGCCGCCGACGTCGACGTCGAACATGTGGATCTTGCGGTAGACCGCCTCGACCTCGCCCTGGGAATCGATCAGGACGGAGGTGTTGAAGAGCTTCTCGTTATCGGGGTCGCGCTCGGCGATGCTGCCCGCGACGAGATGGACACCCAGCTCGCGTGCCCAGGAGCGCGCCGCGGTGATCGTCGGGCCGTCGATCGGCTCGGCGCCCGCGAGCAGCGCCTCGCCGCCCGCGAGCAGGTTCCACTTCTCGGGCAGCGCGATCAGCTCGGCGCCGTCGTCAGCGGCGGCGCGCACGAGCCGCGCCGCGGTCTCGAGGTTCCGCTGCTTGTCGTCCGTCGAGTTGAGCTGTACGGCCGCGGCGCGCATTTCTCGCCCATCTCCTCCGCTGGTTGACTGACCAGTCAATCCAGGTTCAGACGCAGTATAGGCCCGCGTTTCCCCCAGTCGATCTAAGGTGGGATCCGAAAACGAAGTCGGGCCATGCCGAAGAAGTCCAAGATTCTCGTCTGCACCACCGCCAAGCCGGCGGAGATAGTCAAGACGCTGCCGATCAAGACCAAGGCTGGCGTAGGTCGCCGGATCGTCACGCGCCTGGGTCCCGGCGAGACCGGATTGTCGCCCTTGCCGGATCTCCGCCCCGGCGATGAGCTCAAGGTCCTGGTCGAGTTGGCTGTGACGACCGACTGCCGCACCATCGCGCAGGGTGACTGCGTCAAGCAGCCCTACGCATACAGTCCGCGGGTTCACGCTCGACTTCTGCTCGCCGACAGCCCGACCGCCAAGGCCAAGAAGAAGGGTCACGCCCTGCTCCTGGCCGAGGAGACGGCGACCGTGACCCAGGACCAGCATCACTACGTCTTCGTCCTCGAGCCTCCGCCGGTGAAGATCCGTGATGGATGGCCCGGCGAGAACTTCATCATCGTCGCCCTCGACGCCAGCCATCGAGGTGCCAAGCGCAACCATGTCCTCTTGATCGGCGCGAACGAGAAGGGGGACGTAAGACAGGACATGGCCCGGATCAACATCGCACGCCTACGACCCGGCGACGACCCGCCCCCGACGGCGACGACCGTCAAGACCCTGGGGACGAGCCGGCTGCCCCTGACGAAGGAGAAGAAGGTTCTCTTCTCGGTTCCACTGGAGGACCTGGCCAAAGACGAACAGTTGGTCGTCGGGGCCATGGTCGAGGCCAGCGGGAGTGGCTTGCCTTACAAGGCCCGGATCTCCACCCGCCTCGTCCTTGCTGACAGTCCGACCGAAACCGATACCGGCAAGGCGGCGAGGAAGATCGACGCCTTGAAGGGCGAGATCGCAGAGCACAACGGGACCAACTGCATCCCCGGGGGCACAGTCCGGGTGCGCAAGGTTGGCGTGCTGCGGGTGACAAGAAACGCGGCCGGCATGCACTACGTCAACTTGGTGGCGGAGAGCGCCGATCCAGTCGAAGATCGGATCGACAAGTCCCTGAAGTTGAACCGAGGGTCCTTGACCGTCACCCGGTACCCGGCGAGCTGGAAGGGGTGACTAACTCACGGACTCGAGGACCGTTCGCAGGTCGTCGCTGACGAGGACCTTCGCTTTCGGCTCGTCGTCGTCGTTCGGCCACCGCACGAGGCGGATCTGGCCATCGACGATCTCGAGCCCGGTGACGTCGCCGTCGCCGAACGAGCAGCAGCCCGTGTTGAAGTAGCACGGCGGTTCGATCGGCAGCGGCGGCGGACCACCGCGCCGCGCGGCTGCCTCGATGAACTCCAACTCCGCGCGCAGCGCGGCGATCTTCGCCGTGTCCGGCTCGGCAGAGGCTCGGCGCTCCTCAAGCTCCCGCAGGACATCGGCCGCCTCTCGCTTGGTCACCTTCGGCTGCCGGCTGGTCCCGAACACCGGCCGGTGGGTGTGGCCGGCGATCAGGACGGGCTTCTCCGGGTGCGTGCGCGCCCACGCGAACATAGCTCCGTCGTGGCGCTGGCGCAGCTCGTAGTCGGTCGAGGGTGTCGTCGAGGCGAAGTTGACGCGCCGCTGGATCGGTCGCCAGATGTAGCGGACGACGAGGCGGGAGAACCACGAGTAGCGCTCGCTGTCGGCGGTGCCCTGATGGCCGTGGGCGAGGAAGATCAGCCCGAGCCGCTCACCCGCGGCGGTGACCTCGAGCTTCGCCGCCTCGTGCACGGTGAGCCCCGGGAAGATCGGCCATAGGTGCTTCTCGACCTCGCCCTCGCGGTTCCACTGGTCGTCGTGGTTTCCCCAGAAGCGCCGGTAGCGCCCCTGCCTGTGGAACTCGCCCTCCAGCGCGAGCGTCTCCGGATACGCGTCGAGCACCTCTTCCGGCCGGCACTCCCACAGCTCCTCGACGTCCCCGAGCACGTAGAGCTCGAAGCCGGCCTCGAGGTAATACCCGAGCGCGGCGTGATAAGCGCGTTCGCAGCGCAGGAAGTCATCGGCCCCGTCGCGTGCTCCCTTGTGGTGGTCCGAGAAGACGACAACGCGCGCCGAGTCGAGATCGAGCTCGCCCTCCGCCGTCCGCTCGTCGTCGAACGCCTCGTTCAGCCCCTTCGCGATATCGCGCTGGTAGGAGTCGGGCTGATGCTCGGTGGCCACCGGGTGCCGTCCTCAGCTCTCTCGCGCCGCCCGGTGGCGCTCGAGCTCCGCGACCAGGAGCTTGGTGTGCAGCGCGGCGATCAGGTCCTGGAGGGGCTCTGCGCCCGACTTGATCAGCTCGACGGCGCGGTCGGGATCCATCTCGCCGGCGAGCCGCTCCATCAGCACCTCGACCTCCTCCTTCACGAGACCCTCGAGGGCGCGCTTGTAGCGCAGCGTGTCGTAGACGGTGAACCCGATCCGCTCGTCGTAGCCGCCGGCGCGGAAGCGGCTGATCGCCTCGACGATCCGTACGTCGGAGGGCGAGTAGCCGCGGCCGCCGGAGCTCAGCAGCTCGAGCTCGGCGAGCCGGTCCAACACCTCCTTGGGGACGTCGTAGCGCCGCTTCACCTCCTTCGCGGAGACGCGCTTGCGCTCACCCTCGAGCGCGCTCTCGAGGATCCGGTCCTCGAGATCGATCAGCGCACGGAGTCGCTCCGGGTCGCCGTTGCCCGAGTCGAGCAGCTCGCGAATCATTTTCAGCGGCAGGAAGCGCTCCTCCTGGAGCTGCTTGATCAGCCGTATCCGCTCCACCAGCTCGGCCGGGTAGTAGGCCATGTTGCGGCTCGTCTTCTCGGGCTCGGGGAGCAGGCCCTCGCGCAGGTAGTGGCGAACGGTCGCCACCGGCACCTCGGCGGCGGCGGCCAGCTCGGAGATCTTCAGCCGCTCCTTGGCCTTGGCGTCGGTGCTCATGCCCGGAACGCGACCTCGCTTCCCTCCATCGACGGTCCGGCGACGGCGCCGCTCTCGATCATCGCCTCGATCTCGTCCTCGGCGATGCCGGCCTCGCTCAGCACCTCTCGCGTGTGCTCGCCGAGCGCCGGCGCGGGAGCGTCGACCGCGCCGGGCGTGCGGCTCATCTTCACCGGGACGCCGAGCTGTCGCACCGGGCCGAGGTGCGGCTGGTGGAGCTCGACGACCATCTCGCGCGCCCGCACGAGATCGGAGTCGAGCGCCTCGTCGAGGTCGAGCACCGGCTCGATGCAGCAGTCGTGCTCGTCGTTGAACTCGCGCCACTCCTCCCGCGTCCGGGAGCGGAAGAGCGCCGCGACCTCACGCCATGCATCCGAGCCGGGGCGCTCGAACTGCCTCTCGACGAGATCCTCGCGGCCCACCCCGCGGCAGAAGGCCTGCCAGAACTTCGGCTCCAGCGCCCCGCAGGACACCCACCCGTCCGCCGCCTCGTAGGGGAAATAGCAGACGATCCGTCCGGCGAGCTCGTTGTCGCCGCGCGTCGGGACCTGGCCGTCGCAGAAGTAGCGCCCGGCGACCATCGCCAGCCAGGCGAGCGAGCCGTCTGTCATCGACACGTCCACGAGCTGGCCCTCGCCGGACGCCCGCCGCTCGTGCAGGGCGGCCATCACCCCGAAGGCGGCCATCAGAGCGCCCCCGCCGAGGTCGGCGATCTGGCCGCCCGCCTGGACGGGCGGGCCCTCGGGCGCCCCGGTGAGCCCGAGCAGGCCGTTCAGGGCGAGGTAGTTCGTGTCGTGGCCGGCGCGCTGCGTGTTGGGCCCGGTCTGGCCATACCCCGTGATCGCGCAGTAGACGATCCCGGGATTGACCTCGTGCAGGCGCTCGTAGCCGACCCCGAGCCGGTCCAGGACGCCGGGGCGAAAGCCCTCCAGGACGACGTCGTACTCGCGGGCGAGGCGAAGGAAGGCATCCCGACCGGCGTCGGACTTGAGGTCGACGCGGATCGAGCGCTTGCCGCGGTTCAGCGACAGATACAGCGCCGAGCGGGTGCCGAGCGCCTGGTGCTCCTCGTCCCCGTAGTACGGCGGCGCCCAGCGCACGTAGTCGCCCCCGCCCGTGTCCTCGACCTTCACCACCTCGGCGCCGAAGTCGGCGAGCATAAGGGAGCAGAAGCCGCCCGGGAGCAGCCGGGTGAGGTCGAGGACGCGGATGTCCGACAGCGCGCCGCTCACGCCTCGACCCGCTTCTTCGCCCCCAGCATCTCCCGCGCCTCGGCGACGGTGGCGGGGCGCCGGCCCATGTCCTCGGTCATCTGGCGCGCCTTGTCGACCAGGTCCCCGTTCGAGCTCGCCATCTCGCCGTTCGGGAGGTAGAAGTTGTCCTCGAGGCCGACGCGGATGTTGCCGCCGAGTGCCAGCCCCGCGCCGATCAGGCGCCACTGATCGCGGGAGATCCCGATCACCTGCCAGTTGTTCGGGCCATCCGGCCCGCCGGGAATCTGATCGGCCATCAGCGACACGTTGCGGGCGTTGGGGCGGATCCCGCCGTTCACGCCCATCACCAGCGAGATCTGCAGCGGCTCGGCGAGCAGCCCCATGTCGAGCAGCGGATCGAGGTTGGCGACGTGACCGGCGTCGAAGCACTCGTGCTCGGGGCGGATGCCGAGCTCCTTCATCGCGGTGAGGAACTCGATGATCGTGTCGAAGCTGTTCTCGAACACCGCCTTGAAGACGAACTCCTTGCGGCGGCGTGAGTACTTGGCGTAGTTCATCGAGCTCATGTTCAGAGCGGCCGCGTCGGGGCGGAGCTCGCGCAGGTAGGCGATCCGCTTCTCGATAGAGACGCCGATCGCCCCGGTCGAGTAGTTGATGATCACGTCGTCGACCTCGGTGTTGATCGCCTCGGTGATCGCGCGGAAGTCCTCGATCTCGTAGCTCGGCACCCCCTCCGGGTTGCGGGCGTGGATGTGGATCTGGGAACCGCCGGCGTCGACGATCCGACGCGCCTCTGCCGCGTACTCCTCGGGCGTGTAGGGGATCGCCGGGCACTGGTCGCGGTTCGCGATCGCGCCCGAGATCGAGCAGCTGATGATCGCCGGGTCCTCGAAGCGGCTCATACCGGCATCACCCCATGCTTGCGCCACGGGCGCTGGATCCGCTTGTCCTTGGCCATCTCCAGCCCGCGGATGATCGTGGGGCGGGTTTCGCGGGGGTCGATCACGTCGTCGATCACGTCGCTGCGGGCGGCGATGTAGGGGTCGATCGACTTCTTCACCTCGGCGAGCATCTTCTCCCGGGTCGCCTCGGGGTCGTCCGAGGCCTCGATCGCGGAGCGCCCGATGATGTTCACCGCGCCCTCCGGCCCCATCACCGAGATCTCCGCGCTCGGCCACGCGACAATCAGGTCGGGCTCGTAGGCCCGCCCGCACATCACGTAGTAGCCGGCGCCGTAGGCCTTGCGGACGACGACGGTGATCTTCGGCACCGTGGCGCGGGAGACCGCGTACAGCATCTTCGCCCCGTGGCGGATGATCCCCGCGTGCTCGACCTTCGACCCGACCATGAACCCGGGCACGTCCTGGAGGAAGACGAGCGGGATGTTGAAGGCGTCGCAGAGGTTGATGAACCGCGCCGCCTTGTCGGCGGAGTCGTTCTCGAGGATCCCGCCGAGCTGCTTCGGCTGGTTGGCGACGATCCCGACCGGCCGCCCGCCGAACCGCGCGAGGCAGGTGATGATCGTCTTCGCGAACTTGGGCTTGATGTCGAGGATCTCGCCGTCGTCGACGATCTCCCCGATCAGCTCGTACATGTCGTACGGCTGGCGCGATGACTCGGGAACGATGTCGAGCAGCTTCTCCGACATCCGGTGCTCGGGGTCGGAGGCCTCGCGGAGAGGGGGGCGCTCCTCGCAGTGGGCGGGGAAGTAGGAGAGGTAGCGCTTCACGACCTCGATGCACTCGCGGTCGTCCTTCACCTCCATGTCGCCGACCCCCGACTTGCGGCAGTGGACCTTGGCGCCGCCGAGGTCCTCCATCGAGATGTCCTCGCCGGTCACCGCCTTCGTGAGGTGCGGGCCGGCGAGCGCCATCGCGCCCTGGCCGACGACCATCGGGACGAAGTCCGCCAGGCCCGGGATGTACGCGGTGCCCGCCGCGCACGGGCCCACCATCGCCGCGACCAGCGGGACGACGCCCGACATCGTCACCTCCTCGCGGAACAGGTGGCCCGAGCCGGCGAACATCGACCCGGCGGCCTCCTGGATCCGCGCACCCGCCGAGTCGAGCAGCCAGACCATCGGCATCCGCTTCTGCAGCGCCATCTCGCGCAGGCGGCCCACCTTGAGCTCCCCGGTCATCCCCATCGAGCCCGCCATCACGGTGAAGTCGTAGGCGGCCAGGCAGCAGGGGCGCCCGTCGACGTCGCCCCAGCCGGTGATCACGCCGTCGGCCGGCGCCTCCTTCCCCTCCATCGCCCGCTGCGCGAAGTGCGGGCCGGCGTGGATCCCGATCTCGACGAAGCTGCCATCGTCGACGAGCAGGTCGATCCGCTCCCGGGCGGTGAGCTTCCCACGCTCGTGCTGGACCGCGATCTTCTCCTCGCCTCCGCCGAGCTTCGCCCTCTCGCGCCGCTCGTGAAGGTCCTCGACCAGGTCGTGCATCCCGGTGTCGGTGCCGTGCTCGGTCTCCGGCGGCGCCTCCGGAGTCTCCCCGGTGTGCTCGGCGCCCTGCTTCTCCTCGGTCGCCATCAGCGCCCCTTCCATTCTGGCTCGCGCTTCTCGAAGAACGCCGTCACGCCCTCCTGGATGTCCTCGGTCGTGAACGTCAGCGAGAGCTGCGAGCGCAGGAAGTCGAGGGCGTCTTCGAGCGCCATGTCGTGCTGACGGTACATCGCGTCGTGGCCGAGGCGCATCAGCACCGGGCTCTTCGACGCGAGCTTGCCGGCCCACTCGGCGACCGCGGCGTCGAACTCCTCGGCGGGCACGACCCTGTTCGCGAGCCCGTGCTGCACCGCCTCCTCCGCGCTGAGCCGCTCGCCGAGCAGGATCATCTCGTTCACGACCTTGCGCGGAACGTTGCGGTAGATCAGCGACATGATCATGTAGGGGAAGGCGCCGACGTTGATCTCGGGCGTGCCGAAGCTGACCCCCTGCTTCGCGATCACGAGGTCGCACGACAGCGCGAGCCCCAGCCCGCCCGCGAGCACGTGCCCGTTCGCCGCGCACAGCGACGGCTTGCCGAGCCGCGGCATCAGCCTGAAGAAGTCGAGGAAGAGATCGGAGCCGTAGTGCTTCTGCACGAGCGGCGCGTCCGCGGCGAACCCGCCCAGATCGGCGCCCGCGCAGAACACCTTCTCGCCCGCTCCCGTGAGCACCACGGCGCGCACCTCGTCGTCGTTGCGGACGCGGGCCATCGCATCGACCAGCTCGGCGAGGAGCTGGGCCGACAGCGCGTTGCGTTGCTCCGGCCGGTTGAGCGTGACGGTGGCAACGCCGTCCGCCACGTCGTAGAGAAGCTGGTCGTAGTCCAAGCCGACCCGAGCCTACCGGGTCGCTCCCCCGTATGAAGTGAGAAGTCCTACTTTAGGCGGTAGACTTCGCCCCGATTCGGGGCCGCGGCCGCGGCCCCCCGCCAGCGACCCGAACCGGAGGAGCCCGTGGCCACCACCACCGCAGCCCCAGTGATCAAGCCCGAGCACGAGACGCGGCGCCGCCACTTCATCTTCACCGACGAGCACGAGGACCTGCGCGAGTCGATGCGCTCGTGGGTGCTGAAGGAGCTCACCCCACACCGAAATGAGTGGGAGGAGACCGGGTGGCCGGACGGGATAATGCGCCGCGCCGGCGAGCTCGGCTACCTCGGCCTTTGCTTCCCCGAGGAGTACGGCGGGCAGGGCGGAGACTACTTCTACTCGCTGGTCCGTGCCGATTGCATGAGCTACTCGGGCAACGGGGGCCTCGGGATGGGCTTCGCGGTCCAGACCGACATGGTGCTTCCGCCGGTCCACCTGCTCGGGACCGAGGAGCAGAAGCAGCGCTACCTGGTGCCGGGGATCAAGGGGGAGTGGATCGGCTGCCTCGGGATCACGGAGCCGGGCGCCGGCTCGGACGTGGCCGGGATCCGGACCACCGCGCTGCGCGACGGCGACGAGTACGTGATCAACGGGTCGAAGACCTTCATCACCAACGGAGCACGAGCGCATTTCATCGTGCTGGTGACGAAGACCGATCCCGACGCCGGGCACGACGGGATCACACTGATGCTCGTCGATCTGAAGGACGAGGACGGCAACCCGACCCCCGGGTTCTCCGTCTCGCGAAAGCTCGAGAAGATGGGCATGCACTCCTCGGACACCGGCGAGCTGGCCTTCGAGGATGTCCGCGTCCCGGCCGAGAACGTCCTCGGCGAGATCGGCAAGGGCTTCTACCACATCTCCTGGGAGCTCCAGGGGGAGCGCCTCGTCGCCGCGGCGGGCGCCGTCTCCTCGTGCGAGCGAATGTTCGAGCGCACGCTCGAGTACGCGAAGGAGCGAGAGGCGTTCGGGCGCCCGATCGGCCGCTTCCAGGCGATCCGCCACAAGTTCGCCGAGATGGCGACCAAGATCGAGGCCGCGAAGCAGTTCACCTATGCGACCGCGTGGCGGTTCGCGAACGGCGAGTACCCCGTGCGCGAGATCACCGAGGCGAAGCTGTTCACGTCGCGCGTCGCCTGCGAGGTCGCCGACGAGTGCGTGCAGATCCACGGCGGCTACGGGTACATGAGGGAGTACGAGATCGAGCGCGCCTACCGCGACGTGCGCCTGAACCGGATCGGCGCCGGCACCGACGAGATCATGCTCGAGGTGATCGGCCGCTCGTACGGGCTGTAGATCGGTGTAGGGAACCGGCGCATCCTTCCACCACGGCCAGCCCCGCCCGCTAGGCTCGCTCCGCGGTGTCGAACCTCGACCACATCCGCAGCTACTACGAGGCGCTGAACACGGGCGAGGTGGATCGGGTCGCCGCCCACTTCACCGACGACGCCGTCCACTACTACACGCGCCTGGGACCGCACGAGGGGGCGGGCTCGATCGCGGAGAACGCCCGCTGGGGAGTGGAGAACCTCAAGGGCCAATGGCACCTCGAGCACGGGCTCGAGCAGGGCGACGAGGCGGTGATCGAGTGGGCGATGACGTGGCGGCACCCGAAGTCGGGCGAGCGGCGCATCAACCGCGGCACCGAGTGGTTCAGGCTCCGCGACGGGAGGATTGCCGAGGTGCGCGCCTACCATCACGGCGACCCCAAGAACCCGCGCGGCGATCTGCTCGGGTTCGACTTCGAGGGCCGCGGCTACACGACGCTGTGAACGTCATCAAGGACACGGGCGAGCGCGCGCTGCCGCCTCCTTTCACCGACGAGCACGAGCAGCTGCGAGAGTCGGTCGGCCGCTTCGTTCGCAAGGAGATCGCGCCCCACGTGGACGAGTGGGAGGAGTCGCGCGAGTTCCCGCGCGAGCTGTACGAGCGCTGCGGCGAGCTGGGCTTCCTCGGCCTCAAGTACCCGGAGAAGCTGGGCGGCCAGGGCGGGGACTACGTCCACGACGCGGTCTGGATCGAGGAGCTGTCGCGCTCCGGTGCCTCCGGCGGCGTTGGCGCCGGCCTCGGCGCCCAAACGGGGATCGCCACCCCGCCGATCTTCAACTTCGGCACCCCGGAGCAGCACGAGCGCTGGCTGCGCCCCGCGATTCGCGGCGAGAAGATCGGGGCGCTGGGGATCACCGAGCCGGGGGGCGGCTCGGACGTCGCCGCGACCCGAACCTTCGCGCGCCGGGTCCCGGGCGGCTACGTCGTCAACGGCGGCAAGACGTTTATCACCAACGGGGTGCGCGCGGACTTCCTCGTCTGCGCCGTGAAGACCACCGAGGAGGGCGGGCACCAGGGGCTGTCATTCCTGGTCCTCGAGCGCGACATGCCCGGCTACGAGGTGACGGGAAAGCTCGAGAAGATGGGCTGGCACGCTTCCGACACCGCCGAGCTGTCGTTCACCGACGTCGAGGTGCCGAAGGAGAACCTGCTCGGGGAGGAGAACCGCGGCTTCTACCTGATGATGGCCAACTTCGCCTGGGAGAGGCTTCTGATGGCGCTGGCGGCGGTCGGCGGCATGCAGCGCGTGTTCGCCACCACGCTCGAGTACGCGAGGGAGCGCCAGGCGTTCGGCCGTTCGATCGGCCGCTTCCAGGCGATCCGCCATAAGTTCGCCGAGATGGCGACGAAGATCGAGGCGTCGCGGTCGCTCACCTACCACGCGCTGCGCCTGTTCGCCGACGGCGAGGACACGATCCGCGAGGTGACGATGGCGAAGCTGTTCACGCAGCGCGCGATGGTCGAGATCGCGGACGAGTGCATGCAGATCCACGGCGGCTACGGCTACGTGCGCGAGTACGGGATCGAGCGCGCGCTCCGCGACGCCCGCCTCGGCCCGATCGGGGGCGGGACCGACGAGATCATGAAGGAGATCCTCGGCCGCCGGCTGGGGCTCTAAGCGCTGGCGAAGATAGAGTCCCGCGGCTACTCGCGAAGGAGGAAACGAGGATGGGACTGCTGGACGGCAAGGCCGCGATCATCACCGGCTCGGCGCGCGGAATCGGCCGCGCGACCGCCGAGCTGTTCACGGGCGAGGGCGCCCACGTGCTGATCAACGACATCGACGGGGACGTCGCCGACCAGGCGGCGGAAGAGATCGACGGCGACACCGCGGTCTTCGCCGGGGATCTGACGAAGCCGGGTGTCCCGGACGACCTCGTCAAGAAGGCGACCGACGAGTTCGGCCAGGTGGACATCGTCGTCAACAACGCCGGCTACACGTGGGACGGCGTCGTGCACAAGATGTCCGATGAGCAGTTCCAGGCGATGCTGGACATCCACACGGTGGTCCCCTTCCGCGTGATTCGCGCCCTCGCTCCGGCGTGGCGCGATGCCGCGAAGCAGGAACGCGACGGCGGCGAGGAGGTGTTCCGCAAGATCGTCAACGTCACCTCCATCTCCGGCACGATGGGCAACGCCGGTCAGGCGAACTACTCGGCCGCGAAGGCAGGGGTCACGGGGCTGACGAAGACGATCGCGAAGGAATGGGGCCAGTTCAAGGTCAACTGCAACGCTGTCGCCTTCGGGTTCGTCGAGACCCGGCTCACCCAGGCCAAGGAGAAGGGTGAGACGTTGAAGGCCCCCTCGGGTGACGAGGTCGAGATCGGCGTCCCCGAGCAGATGCGGGCGATGGCCTCGATGACGATTCCGCTCGGTCGCCCCGCGCGCCCGGAGGAGGCGGCGGGGCCGGTGCTGTTCCTCAGCTCCCCGCTGTCCAACTACGTCCATGGGCAGATCCTGAACGTGACCGGCGGTCAGTTCACCGGGATGACGACGTAGCTGGATTGGCTCGGCCCGGATGGAACGATGCGCGTCTCGATCCTGATCGAAGGACAGGAGGGCGTCGGCTGGGAGGAGTGGCTCGCCCTCGCCGAGGCCTGCGAGCGCGGCGGCATCGAGACCCTGTTTCGGTCCGATCATTACCTCTCGGTGGTGGGGCGGCACGAGCGGGGATCGCTCGATGCCTGGGGGACGATCAGCGCCCTCGCGGCGGTCACGTCGAGGGTACGCCTGGGGACCCTCGTTTCCCCGGTGACCTTCCGGCATCCCTCGGTGCTCGCCAAGGCCGCCGTCACGGCGGATCACATCTCGGGCGGCGGGCGGATCGAGCTCGCCATGGGTACCGGCTGGCTCGAGGACGAGCACGCTGCCTACGGCTTCCCCTTCCCGCGAACCGGCGAGCGGATGCGGATGCTCGAGGAGCAGATCGAGATCGTGCGCCGCGAGTGGAGCGAAGCCGACCTGAGCTTCGACGGCGAGCATTACCGGCTGCACGGCCTCGACGCGCTGCCCAAGCCGTCCCCGCCGCCAAACCTGATCGTCGGGGGCAAGGCGGGACCGCGAAGCATGGCCCTGGCCGTGCACTGGGCCGACGAGTACAACCTGCTGATGATGAGCGTCGAGGAGTGCCGCGAGAGCTGGCGGGCGCTCGTCGAGGGCTGCGAGCGCGCGGGGCGCGAGCCGCTCACCGTCTCGCTGATGGCGGGGTCGCTGATCGGAGCCGACGAGGCGGACCTCGCCGACCGTGCCCGCCGCCTGGCCGAGCTCCGCGGCGAGGACGCCGACGACCCCGCCGCCTTCATCGCCGGGCTGCCGGGCTCCTGGATCGTGGGGACCGCGGAACAGGCGCGGGAAGCGCTCGCCGAGCTCGAGGAGGCGGGCGTCGAGCGGGTGATGCTGCAGTACCTGCTGCACCGCGACCTCGAGGGCGTCGCGGTGATCGGCGAGCTGGCCGAGGCCGTGTCGTGAGCTCGCTGACCTTCGTCGGCGTCCCGGTCGACTCCGTGGGTCGATCCGGAGGGACCGAGCACGCGCCCGAGGCGTTGCGCGAACTTGGCCTCCCCGCGGCGCTCGGCGGGCCCGACGCCGGGGACCTCGACGTGCGCATCCGGGGTGAGGAGCGCGACCCGCAGACTGGGATCGTCGCGAGCCCCGACGTGCTCGCGACCACCTCGACGGTCAGGGGCGCCGTCGCCGAGCTGGTCTCCGGCGGCGCGCGGCCGTTCCTCGCCGGGGGGTGTTGCTCCGAGGTGCCGGGGGCGCTCGCCGGCGCCCGCGACGCGCTCGGGCGCGTCGGTCTCACCTACCTGGACGGCCACGTCGACCTCTACGACGGCGAGACCTCCCCGACCGGGGAGGCGGCCGACATGCCGATCGCTGTGGCGCTGGGACGTGGTCCCGCCGCATGGGTAGAGGCGGCCGGCGGCGCCTCGGTCGCCACGGAGGACGTCGCGATCATCGGCTACCGCGACAAGGAGGAATCGCAGACCTACGGCATGGTGCAGCCCGAGGAGCTCCCCGGGTTGACGCACCTGTCGGTCGACGAGGTCCGCGCCGAAGGGTCCGCGACAACCGGGGAGCGTGTGGTCGGCGCGCTCCCCTCGGATCTGCCGGTGTGGCTGCACTTCGACGTCGACGTCCTCGACCAGGACGCCTTCCCGGCGACCGACTACCTGATGCCGAACGGGATGAGCTGGGATGAGCTGCAGCCGGTCCTCACCGCGCTCGCGTCCGCTCCCATGCTGATCGGGGTGTCGCTCGGGTGCTACAACCCCGACAAGGACCCCGATGGCGCGTGCGGCCGGGCGCTCGTGGACGCGCTGCGGAGCGCGCTCGCCGCCTGAGTACCCGCCGCTAGTCATCTAGACCAGAGGAGGAACCTGCACACGCGCCGCGCAGGGGTGATAGCTTCGCCCGTGGGAGGGCTCGGGTCCCGGACGCAGACTCGACAACGACGAGAGGGGAGCTGGGCGCGCGGATCCGCCGCCGGTGGCCGGCGCTGGCCGTTGCGCTGATCGCCGTGCTCGGGACCGCGGGCACCGCCTGGGCCGCGCATCTCGGTACCGACGTCGAGGGCCACACGACGCTCGAGCGAATCATCTCCCCGCAGGGCGATCCCGCCGCGGGCTACACGACGCTCGCCCCCGAGGACGTGAACGAGAGCTACGTGCTCCGGGACGGCGCCGCCGAGGGCGACGCCGCGATCCCGGACGCCCAGCCCGGGCGCGCGCAGCGGCGGCGATCGCTGACCTACCTCTCGCAGCTGACCGACTATCAGCTCGCGGACGAGGAATCCCCGGCGCGAGTGGAGTTCGTCGACGGCGCGGCGAGCTCGGCGTGGCGCCCGTGGGAGGCGCTGGCCCCGTTCACGGTCGACCGTTCTGTCAGACAGGTCAACCGCTTCGCCCCCGCCAGCCCGGTCCCCCAGGGAGACGGGAGCGCGAACTCGATGGACCTCGCGCTGCTGACCGGGGACCACGCCGACAACCAGCAGCGAAACGAGACAGTGTGGGTCCGCGAGCTGCTGGAGGGGAACGGGCCCACCGCCTTGAACAGCGGCCTCACCGACCCCGGCGCCTACGGCTCCGTCAACCTCCCGGATCCGCTCTGCCAGGCGTTGGTCCTCCAGGAGGGCGGGGCGGGCCCCGCGGCGGCCGAGGGCGCGCGCTACACGGGCGTCCAGGACTACGACGACTATCCGGCGGGCGAGGGCCCGAACCCGGCCTACTACGACCCCGACGATCCGCAGGGCGGGTTCGCCGACGACGGATGGCCCGCCTATCCCAACCTCATGGACGTCGCCCAGACGACCGAGCTCACGCCCGCCGGGCTCGACGTCCCCTTCTACATCGCGAACGGGAACCACGACGAGCTCGTGCAGGGCAACGAGGACGCGCTCGCGCCGATCGAGAAGGTGGCGACCGGATGCGCGAAGGTCCTCGCGACAACTGCCGATCCGAGCGACTCCGGGCTCGCGGACCTCCTGAGCCCGGCGAACGCGAGCGCGCTGATGCTGGTCCCGCCCGACGAGCAGCGCCGGTTCGTCTCCAAGCCGCAGATCAAGTCGATCTACGGCGCCAACGACCCGGGCGAGGAGCACGGGTTCGGGTTCGTGGACCGCGACGAGGAGGAGAACTCGGACGGCTCCGCCTCCTACTACGCCTGGAACCCGTCCCAGGCGCCCGGAATCCGGTTCATCGCCCTGGACACCAACTCGGAGGGCGGCGTGGTCGGCCCGTTCGGCCCCTTGCCGACCGGCTCCTCGAACGGAAACCTCGACGACCCCCAGTTCGAGTGGCTGCACCGGGAGTTGGACAGCGCCCAGCTGGCGGGCAAGCTGGTCGTCCTGTTCGGCCACCACCCCGTGCGGACGATGAACTCGGTGATTCCCGACGAGGCGGCGGCGCCGTGCAGCGTCGGCGACGGGCACGGCCACGACGTCAACCCGGGCTGCGATCTCGATCCCCGCAGCTCGGAGCCGTTCCACCTCGGCGATCCCGAGATCGCCGAGGAGCTCGAGAGCGACGAGCTCACGTTCGCCGAGCTGCTGGGCCGGTATCCGAACGTGCTCGCCTACGTCTCCGGCCATACGCACGAGAACAAGGTGCTCCCGTTCGACAAGCAGGGCGGCGACGTGTGGTGGGAGATCAACACCTCGGCGGTCGCCGACTACCCCCAGCAGCATCGCCTGATCGAGGTGATGGACAACCGTGACGGGACGCTGTCGATCTTCGGCACGCTGCTCGATCACGCCTCGCCGGCCACCGCCCCGGCGGGAGGCGATGCGTCGAGCTTCGACCCCGCGCAGCTCGCCTCGATCGCCCGAACGCTGGCGTTCAACGACCCGCAGACGGGCGCAGCCGCGACCGGGGCGGCGCCCGCCGGCACCGAGAAGGACGGAAACGTCGAGCTGCTGCTGGGCGACCCGCGCAGCTTCGAGTGTCAGGGCGAGACCGCGACTGTGGTCGGCTCGGAGGGGTCCGACAAGATCAAGGGGACCAGGGGCAGGGACGTGATCCTCGCGCTGGGCGGCAACGACAAGGTGAAGACCGGCCGCGGGAAGGACCTCGTGTGCGGCGGCAGCGGCGAGGACAAGGCCAAGGGCGGCGGGGGCGCCGACCGGTTACGGGGCGACAACGGCAAGGACAAGCTGAAGGGCGGCAGGGGCGGCGACCGCCTCTACGGTGGCACGGGCCGCGATCGGCTGAAGGGCGGCAAGGGCCGCGATCGCCTCAACGGCGGCAAGGCCAGGGACAGCTGCAAGGGCGGCGCGGGCCGGGACCGGACCCGAAGCTGCTAGCCGCTTACTCCGGGGGCTTTCGCTCCTCGGCCAGCGGCGTGCCCTCGGGGTCGGCGGCGCCCGCCGGCGGCCACGATCCAAACCAGTTGTCGCGGGCGCCGTCGATCGTCAGCACCGTGCCGGAGAAGAAGTCGCCGGCCGGGGACGCGAGGTAGGCGATCAGCCACGCCATCTCCTCCGGGGTCCCCAGCCGTCCCAGCGGGACGGTGCGAGCGACGTTCTCGCTCACCTGCTTCGGGTACTTGGTGCGCAGGACCTCGGTGTCGAACTGGCCCGCGGCGACGGCGCACAGCTTTACGTTGAAGCGCGCCCACTCGATCGACAGCGTCCGCATCATGTTCTCGACCGCGGCGCGCGCGGCGCCGGAGTGGACCATTCCCGGCATCCCCTGGTGCGGGGAGAGGGTGACGCTGACCACCTTTCCCGACCGCCGGGGGATGAACGCCTTGGTCGCCGCGGCATGGGTCATCTGCCACGTGCCCTGGACGTTGAGCTCGAGCACGGTACGAAATCCCTTCGGCGTGATCGCCTCCGCCGGGCTGAGGAACTGGCCGCCGGCGTTGTTGACTAGCACGTCGAGACGGCCGTGGCGCTCGAGGATCCCGTTCACGAGGGCGTCCACCGCGCCCTCGTCGCGAATGTCCGTGGCGACGGCCTCGGCGCTCCCGTCCCGGTCGGCTATCACCGCAACGATCTCGTCGAGCGGCTCCCGGCGCCGGCCGCAGCCGACGACCGTGGCTCCGAGCGCGGCGAGCTCGATCGCGGTCGCCCGTCCCAGCCCACTCCCGGCGCCAGAGACGAGGCACACCTGGCCGTCGAGCAGGCCCGGGGCGAAGATCCGTGATCGCGGCTCAGCCATCGTCGCGCGCCCAGTTTATGTTCGGCCCCCGTCTGTAGGCTGAGCCGCCCATGAGGATCCACGCGGAGGCGAAACCGCTCACCGAGCCGCTGCGGGGAGGGACCAGGGGTGCGACCGTCACCGTCGAGCCCCTCTCCGGCGGCGAGCTGCAGGCCCCCGCCGCGTTCGTCGAGCGCGCGGGGGGCAGGATGGAGGCGCTCCGGATGCTCGGCGTGGGGACGCCCCGCTCGGAGTGGCGGTGGCTTCCGTGCCCGGCGTTCCTGATCAGGCACCCGAGCGCCGGAATGTTGCTCGTGGACACCGGCCTGCACCCGTCGGTGTCCGCGAAGCCGAAGGAGAACCTGGGGCGGCTCGTCGCCAGGTTCGGACGCCCCCGGCTCGAGCCGGGCCGGGACGTCCCGGCGGTGCTGCGGGCCCGGGGAATCGACCACAAGGACATCAGCGTCGTGGTGATGACCCACCTCCACTTCGACCACGCCTCCGGGATCTCCGAATTCGAGAACTCGACGTTCGTTCTGAGCGAACCGGAGTGGGTCGCCGCGACCACGGAACGGCGACCGTTCCTGCAGGGGTACCGGCCCGAGCAGTACGACTACACCTTCGACTACCGGACGCTCAGCTACGGGGGCGAGCGGATCGAGTCCTACTCGACCTTCGGCCGCACCTTCGACCTGTTGGGCGACGGGAGCGTCCGGCTAGCATTCACGCCGGGGCACTCGGCCGGGCACCAGTGCGTGATCGCGCGCCTGCGCGACCGCGACTTCGTGATCGCCGGCGACGCCGTCTACAACCTGCGCCAGCTGGAGGACGCTCCCGAGCCACCGCGGCCCGCCGACCACCACAACTGGCGCCGCTCGATGCGCGAGCTCAAGCACTTCCGCAGTCAGTTCCCCCAGGCCGTGATCGTCCCCAGCCACGACCACGAGCTGTGGCCGAAGCTGGAGAAGCGGTACGAGTAGGGGAGCGCGGCGGCCTCCCCCGAGCAACAACAACGGCGGCAACGAGGGGGGAGCGGGGCCGTTCCGGGGACCTCCGTCGTCGTCGATAACCGCACACTCGATGCTCGCTCCGCCACGCGGGGGAAGTTTGCCTTGTATAGCGAGGTCAAGTGCACACCCGCGGCCCGTGTCCCCGCGAGTGTGCGGTTATGAACGTCACCGTTGCCCTACCCAGCAAATCCCCACCGGGGGACCGCCGCGGCTTCGGGCCTGACTACCGCGCGTGCGGACGCGCGGACGCGTCGGCCGCCGAGCCCGAAGGGATCCCCTCGCGCAGGGCCTTGATCACGCCGCGGCGCCCCTTCTCGTCGAGCGCCGTGTACATCTCGCGGACGCGGTCGAACACCTGCCTCGCGACCTCCAACTGCTGCTCACGGGTGGGGTTCTCGACGGTGCCGAAGTTCATCGGCTCCCCGTACTGGACCGTCACCTTGGGGAAGCGAAGCTTCTTCCACCGTCGCACGCCCATCGAGCCGTGGATCGCGACCGGGATCACCGGGACGCCCGACTCGAGCGCGAGGCGCCCGACTCCCGGTCGCGGCTCGCCGAGCCCGCCGCTGCGCGAGCGGCCACCCTCCGGGTACATCAGCAGACAGCCGCCGCGTTCGAGGATCGCGTGGGCGGTGATGAAGGCCTCCTCGTCGTGCTTTCCGCGCCGAACGGGAAACGCACCGCCGTGGTGGAGGATGAACGTGATCGCCGGATTCGTGAACAGCTGGGACTTGGCCATGAAGCGGATCTTGCGCCGGATGTACACGGCGGCGAAGAAGTGGTCCCACTGGCTGAAGTGGTTGGGGGCGAGGATCACCGCACCGCTCGCGGGGACGTTGGCACTCCCGATCGGCGCCGCGCGGTAGAAGAGCAAAATGGGGGGGGTGAGCACCATCCGGGCGAAGTCGTAGACCCAGTCCGGCTCGCGCGTTCGCGAGCGGTCGTGAAAGCGCGTGAAGTGCTCGGCCGGGCGGGGGTCCTTGTAGACCTGTGGCTTGAGGTCAGGCGGCATCAGCAATCAGCCGGCGGTGCCGGCTCCACACCTCTCTACCCCCCTTACGGTGCCCGGTTACGGGCCGATCAAACCCCAGTCGACCCTCAGTACGGGGAGGGGGCGCCGAACATCTCCCCCAGCCGGCGCGCGACCGACAGGTCCCCCTCCATCTCCACGCGCCCCTCGAGGAACGCGGGTATCGGCGAGTCCCCGGCCGCGATCCGGACGAAGTCGACGAGACCGATGCGCACGGTGACGGCGGCGTCGGCTCCCGGACCGGGCCGCACCCGCGCCCTCTCGCCGGCGACGCGGATCGTCCACACCTCGCCCGCGGCCGGCCCGTCGCCGTCGCGGCGATGGTTGAACTCGTAGGTGATGTCGCCCTCGAACCCGAACGCCATCTTCGGCTCGAACGAGCGCGCCATTCCGGTGAGCAGCGCGCGCTGCGCGGCCTGCGATCCGAAGCGGCGCTCGACCTCCGCGTCGGAGGCGCCGCGGACGAATCGCGCCAGCGCCCGCTGCGCCTGCTTGCGCACTCCCTCCCGCAGCTCGTCGCGGAGCCGCCCGGCGAGGTCCTTGGGAGCGAGCGCCGCCCGCCGGCGCGCCTTTCGGGCGCGCTCCAGCTCCGCGGGTTCGTCGATCATGTAGTCGATCGCGGTCTCGCGGGGCGGCGCGCGCCGCGCCAGCGCCGCCTCGATCGCCGGCGCCAGCCGTTCGGCCTTCTTCGCCTCGCGTTCCTCGCGGCCCTCGGCGAAGCGCGGGATCACCTCGGCGCCGAACAGCTCCAGGCTTTCGCAGATGTGCTCGTGGGTGTTGCGCCCCGCCTGGAGGACCATCCCGACCTGATCGACCCCGACCGCCTCGTAGCGGCGCAGGAGATCGACGATCTGCTCGGGGGAGCCGATCGCGCCCCTCAGCGAGCCGAGGCCCTCCTGGAGCAGGCGCACCCCGAGCGGGGCCTGGTCCGGGGAGACGATGTCGCGCGCGAAGCCGGTCTCGTCGCGGCGCTCCAGAAACTCCGCGTACACGTCGGTCTTCGCGATCGTGTGCGGGGCGCCGCCGTAGTAGTGGGCGAGCGCGTACCCGAAGAAGTGGGCGCCGTCGATCCCGCGCTCGATCGCCTCAGCCTCGTCGGGGTGGGCCATCATCGGAAGAACGACCGAGACCATCGGGTTGACCGCGAACCCGGCCGGCACGCACTCCTCTGAGGCGATCAGGCTGTAGTACTCCTGCACCCACTCGCCCGCGTCCTCGGGCTCGACGAAGGCGAAGGCGAGCGCGCCGATCCCCTTGCGTGCGGCGAGGTGGATCGTCTCGCGCCGGCTGCACGCGACCCACAGCGGTGGATGGGGGCGCTGGAGAGGCTTCGGGATCACGTTGCGGGGCGGCATCCGGAAGAACTCGCTCTCCCAGCCGGCGAAGGGCTCCTCGACGAACATCCGCGTGATCGCCGCCAGCGCGTCCTCCCACTGGGCGTGCTTCTGCGTTCGGTCGACGAGGAAGCCGCCAAGCTCGCCGGCCGAGCTCCCCTCCCCTGTGCCGAACTCGACCCGCCCCCCGGAGACGAGGTCGAGCGTCGCGACGCGCTCCGCGACCCGCGCGGGGTGGTTGATCCCCGGCGGAAGCTGGACGATCCCGTGGCCGAGCCGGATCCGCTCGGTGCGCTGGCTCGCGGCGGCGAGGAAGACCTCGGGCGCGGGGGAATGCGAGTACTCCTCGAGGAAGTGGTGCTCCACCTCCCACACGCAGTCGAACCCCGCGCGCTCCGCGAGGACGATCTGCTCCAGGGCGTCCTCGAGCAGGCGGCGCTCGGAGTTGCGATCCCACGGACGCGGAAGCTGGTGCTCGTAGAAGAGGCTGAATCTCATCCGCCGTCCATTATCACGCGCTCGCCCAGCCCCTCGAGCGCTCGAGCGCCCGCCGCCACTCGGCGAGCAGCGCCTCGCGCTCGTCCTCGCCCATGCGCGGCTCGTAGCGCGCCGCCTCGCGCCACATCGCGGCGACCTGGTCGAGCTCCCACACGCCGGTCGCGATCCCGGCCAGGTACGCGGCGCCGAGCGCGGTCGTCTCGGCGATCTCGGGCACGATCACCGGCACTCCGAGGACATCGGCCTGGAACTGCATCAGCCACCCGTTCGCGACCGCGCCGCCGTCGGCCTTCAGCGCATCGAGGCGCTCACCGGAGGCCGCCTCCTGCGCCCGCACCGCGTCGACCGTCTGGTAGGCGATCGACTCGAGCGCGGCGCGGGCGAGGTGGGCACGGCCACTGCCCCGCGTGAGGCCGACGATCGTCCCGCGCGCGTAGGGGTCCCAGTGGGGGGAGCCGAGCCCGGTCAGCGCGGGGACGAAGTACACGCCGTCGTTTCCCTCCAGCGACGCCGCGAGCCCCTCGGTCTCCTCCGCCGCGGCGATGATCCCGAGCCCGTCGCGAAGCCACTGCACCGCCGCGCCCGTGACGAACACCGACGCCTCGAGCGCGTAGTCGGTCTCCCGCTCCAACCCCCACGCGACCGTCGTCAGCAGTCCCTCGCCCGCTTCAGGCGCCTCGGTTCCGGTGTTCAGCAGCACGAAGCTCCCCGTCCCGTAGGTGTTCTTCGCCTGCCCCGCGTGATGGCAGGCCTGGCCGAACAGCGCCGCCTGCTGATCGCCGGCGATCCCGGCGACCGGCAGGTCGCCTCCCAGCTCCCCGGTGCACCCGTACACCTGGGCAGAGGGGACGGGCTCCGGCAGCCGGCCGGGATCGACTCCGAGCAGCTCACAGAGGTCGGGATCCCAGCGAAGCTTGCGAATGTCGAACAGCATCGTGCGAGATGCGTTCGAGTAGTCGGTGACGTGGCGACCGGTGAGCTTGAAGACGAGCCACGAGTCGATCGTCCCGAAGGCCGCCCCCTCCACGTCGGCGTTCTGGATCAGCCACTCGATCTTCGTCCCCGAGAAGTAGGGGTCGATGACGAGGCCGGTGCGCTCCCGCACCAGCGCCTCGTGCCCCGCGGCCTTCAGCTCGTCGCAGCGCGCCGCCGTGCGCCGGTCCTGCCACACGAGCGCGCGGTGCATCGGCTCGCCGCTGTCGGGATCCCACGCGACCACGGTCTCGCGCTGGTTCGTGATCCCGATCCCAAGCAGATCGTCGGCCTCGATCCCCGCGTCGCCGATCGCCTGGGCGGCCACGCGCCGGGTGAGGGCCCAGATCTCCTGTGCGTCGTGCTCGACCCACCCCGGCCGCGGGAAGTGCTGCTCGAACTCGCTGTACCCGCGCCCGCGGATCGCCCCCTCGCGGTCGAAGACGAGACACGTCGTCCCGGTCGTCCCCTGGTCGATGGCGAGGATCACGGGCGCTCCTCGAGCCACGCCCGAATCGCATCGGAGTGCTCACCCAGCATCGGCGGTGCGCGGTGCTCGCGAGCCTCGCTGCGATCGAAGCGCAGCGGCGGGCCCGGGGTGCGGATCGGGCCGAGCGCGGGGTGCTCGGTCTCCACGATCAGGCCCTGCGACAGGACCTGCGGGCTCGCGTACACCTGGTCGAGGGACTTGACCTCGCCGGCCGGGATCCCGTGCTCCCGGAATCGCTCCACCCAGCTCGCGGCCGTGTCACCGCCGAGGCGCTCGGAGATCAGCGGGTCGAGAGCGTCCGAGTTCTCGAGCCGCGCCTGGTTGGTCGCGAACCGCGGGTCCCCGGCGTCGATCTCGAGCAGCGCGGCGAAGCGCCTCCAGATCGGCTCGTTGCCGACCGCGACCTGGACCACCCCGTCGCGGCACTCGTAGGTCCGGTACGGGGCGATGCTCGGGTGTCGGTTACCCCCGGGCTCCGGGACCTCTCCGCCGATCAGGTAGCGGCCGCCCTGATAGGAGTGGGTCGCCACGACCCCGGCGAGCAGCGAGGTGCGGACGATCTGGCCACCGCCGCCGCGGTCGCGCTCGCGCAGGGCCGCGAGCACCCCGTACGCCCCGAACATCCCCGCGAGGAGGTCGGCGATCGGGACGCCCACCTTGGTCGGCTCGCCAGGCGGGCCCGTGAAGCCCATCAGGCCCGCCTCCCCCTGGATGATCTGGTCGTATCCCGCCCGCTGCGACTCGGGGCCGTCGTGACCGAACCCGGTGATCGAGAGCACCACGAGGCGGGGGTTCAGCTCGAGCAGCCGCTCGTGGCCGACCCCCAGCCGCTCGAGCACGCCCGGACGGAAGTTCTCCACCACCACGTCCGCCCGCTCGACCATCCGCTCGAGCACCGCCACGTCGCCGCTTTCCTTCAGGTCGAGGACGATCGACTCCTTGTTCCGGTTCACGCTCAGGAAGTAGGTCGACTCGCGCCGTCCCTCGGGACCGACGAAGGGCGGTCCCCACTCCCGCGTGTCGTCGCCCTCGGGGCGCTCAACCTTGATCACCCGGGCGCCGAGATCGCCGAGCATCATCGCCGCATAGGGCCCCGTCACGACCCGCGACAGGTCCACCACCAGAAGGTCCGCCAGCGGCGGTCCGCCGTCGCCGCGTGCCGCGTCCGGGGCGGTCACACTCGCCCCTCCGGCTTGGCTTCCCCTTCGGCCGCTCCCGGCCGCAACAGCATCGTCAGCCCGAGGATCGCCATGAACGCGGCGAACAGGTCACGCAGCGTGTCCGCCGGAATCTCGAGCGCCACCAGCGCCCCCCCGACGGCGGCGACGGCGCCGCCGAGGCCGAGGATCGCGGACTGGCGCAGGTCGCCGAGCCCGTGCCTTCGCGTCGAGATCACGCCGACGGTGGCGGTCGGGACCATGAACGCGAGCGCGGTCGCCTGTGCCTCCTGCTGCGCGAACCCCGACGCCGCCACGAGCACGGCAACGAGGATCACGCCGCCGCCAATCCCGAAGAACGATGAAACCGCGCCGACCAGCACGCCGAGCGCGACAAAGCCGAGAACCTCGATCACGTCAGCAGGAGATAGATCGAGGTGCACACCAGCAGCGCCCCGAAGGCGCGGCGCGCGAGCGTGTCGTCCACCCTGGAGAGAAGCAGCGCTCCGATCGGGGCCCCGAGCGCGCCGCCCACGAACAGGGCGGCCGCGGTGCCGAGCCGCACCTCGTCGGAGGCGCCGTAGGTGATCGCGGCGGCGAGCGCGAGCACCACCACCGCGCCCAGCGAGACGGCGTGCGCCTGGCGCTGGCGGAGGTCTGCGAGCGAGACCAGCATCGGCACCATCACTCCGCCGCCCCCGATTCCCAGCAGGCCGGCGAGGAAGCCGGACGCGACCCCGATCACGAGCAATGTCGCGGTCATCTGCGCGAAAGGTAGACGCGGAGGATGTCGCGGAGCTGCCGGCCGCGGTGGAGGAACCCCCCCGGAGTGCGGCCCGTGGCGCGATGCTCGAGGGCGAGCTCGATCTCGCGCACCGCGTACCCGGCGCGCGCCGCATCGATGTCCATCCCGGTCTCGAGCCCGAATCCGGCCGCGAACGGAACCAGCTCGCGCAGCACGCCGGCGCGCATCGCGCGCTGGCCGGACAGCGGCGCCTCGAGACGCACGCCCCCGAGGCGCTCGACGGTCCAGCGGGAGAACCCCAGCGCGATCCCGAGCCCTCCGCCGACGCGGCGGGCGAAGGCGGCGATCGCAACGTCGCACTCGCCCCGCTCCACCGCCTCGATCAGGGGCCCAAGCCTCGCCGCGGAGGAGCCGAGGTCCGCGTCGCAAAGCAGCACGACCCTAGCGTCGTCTCCGACGTCGCTGAGGACCGCCTCAGCGGCCGCGGTCACGTTCGCCCCCTTGCCGTGCGGGCGCCCGCGGCTGACGACCTGCGCCCCGCCGGCGAGGCCGATCTCCGCCGTCCCGTCGCCGGACGCATCGTCCGCGAGCCACACGGCGGCGCCCGGGAAGGCGCCACGGAGCGCGCCGAGGGTGTCCCGGAGCCGTTCCGCCTCATTGCGCGCCGCGACGATCACGATCGGGGCTGAGGCGGCGTCCGCGGGCGGCCCCGCTGGCGAATCCGGTGGCACGGGCGGGTATTGTGCCGCCACCCAGAGATGGCGGACGTCGAGGCTCACATCACCGGCACCGTGTGGAAGGTCGAGGTCACGGTCGGCGACGAGGTCGACGAGGGCGACACGGTCGTGATCCTGGAGTCGATGAAGATGGAGATGCCGGTCGAGGCGGAGGACAAGGGGAAGGTGTCCGAGATCCGCTGCGAGGAGGGCCAGTCCGTCTCGGAGGGTGACGTGCTGGTCATCCTGGAGTGAGCGCCACTGAGCTCGCCGGCGGGAAGCTCCTCCTCGATCATCCGGCCGAGGCCGTCGCCCGGCTGACGCTCTCGAATCCCGAGCGCCGAAACGCGCTCGACCACGAGGTCCTCGACGCGCTCGCCGAGGTCCTGCCCGAGCTCGACCGAGGGATCGAGGTCCGGTGCGTGATCCTCACCGGCGCCGGCGGGACGTTCTCGGCCGGCTACGACATCGCGGCGTTCGAGGAGGGGTCGTTCGAGCGCGATGCCGAGGCGCTCGTCGCCCACCCCTTCCACGCGGCGATGGAGGCGGTCAGCACCCACCCGTATCCGGTCCTGGCGGCGATCGACGGGCCCTGCCTTGGGGGCGCGCTCGAGCTGGCCGTGCGCTGCGACCTGCGGCTCGCCGCCGAGAGGGCGAAGCTCGGGATGCCGCCCGCGAAGCTCGGCCTGATCTACGGCCACACCGGGCTCGAGAGGTTCATCGAGGCCATCGGGGTGGCGCGCACGAAGGAGCTCTTTCTCACCGGCCGGATCCTGTCGGCCGCGCGCGCCGAGCGGATCGACCTCGTGCACGAGGTGGTTCCCGACGGGGAGATCGAGTCCGCCGCGGTGGCGCTCGCGACCGAGATCGCCGCGAACGCCCCGCTCGCGACGCGCGCCAACAAGCACATCATCGAGACCCTCGCCCACTTCCCACGCCTCACCCCCGAGCAGAAGCAGGAGCTGGTGGAGCTGCGCCGTTCGTGCTTCGCTTCGGAGGACCTCCGCGAGGGAATCCGCGCCTTCGAGGAGAAGCGAAAGCCGCGCTGGCGGGGACGCTGACGTCAAGCTGTCCGGCTCAGTGGCGCGAGGGGCGTCCGGCGATCAGCTCCAGTGCGTGTGGCAACGCGTCCGCGATCGCGTCGCCCACCTGCTCGATGCTTGCCGGGCTGCCGGGGAAGTTGACGATCAGGGTGGAGCCGCGGATCCCGGCCACCGCGCGCGACAGCATCCAGTGGCGGGTGTGCTCGCGCGAGGCGGCGCGCATCGCCTCGGGGAGGCCCGGAGCCTCACGGTCGATCGCAGCACGAGTCGCCTCGGGAGTGACGTCCCGGGGGGAAAAGCCTGTCCCCCCGGTGGTCAGCACGACGTCGCAGCGCTCCTCGTCCGCGAGGAAGCGCAGCCGCTCCTCGATCAGGTCGCGATCGTCGGTGATCACCTCGGTCGCGATCACCTCGGCGCCGATCCGCGAGGCAAGCTCACCGAGCCGCCGCCCGCTCTCGTCCTCCCCCTCCCCACGCGCCTTCGAGCTCGAGATCGTGAGCACCGCGGCGCGCATCGATCAAGCGTCGTCGCGACGCCACTCGCCGCTACGGCCACCGCTCTTGGAGACCAGCTCCACTCGCTCGATCGTCACCCCGCGCTCGATGCCCTTGACCATGTCGTAGACGGTCAGCGCGGCCACGGCGCACGCTGTCATCGCCTCCATCTCGACACCGGTGCGGCCGGTGACGCGCGCCTCGGCCGTGAGCACCACGAGTCCGCCCTCGGAGTCGACCTCACCCTCGACGTCCACGTGGTCGAGCGGGAGGGGATGGGCGAGCGGGACCAGCTCCGCGGTTCGCTTCGCGGCCTGAATCCCGGCGATCCGCGCCGTTCCGAGCACCTCACCCTTCGGCGTGTCGCCGCGCTTCACCGCCGCTGCGGTCTCGGCGCTCATCCGCACGCGCGCCTCGGCCCGAGCCACCCGGCGAGTCTCGGGCTTCTCGCCCACGTCGACCATGCGCGCGCTTCCCTCCTCGTCGAGATGGGTCAGCTCGGAGTCGCTCACCGCGACCGCCCAGCCCGCTCGCCCATCTTCCAGTGCAGGGGCGCCGAGCCCTCGGCCCAGCGGCGCGACTCCCCCTCGACCTCCCGCTTCCAGATCGGCGCCTCCGCCTTGATCCGGTCGATCGCCTCACGCGCGCCCGCGAAGGCCTCCTCGCGGTGCGCCGCCGAGACGGCGACGACCACGCTCGGCTCGCCGAGCGGCACGGAGCCGACGCGGTGCTCGGCGGCGGCGGCCTCGAGCTCGTGGCTCTCCAAGCAGTCGCGCAGGATCACGGCGATCCGCTCCTGGGCCATCTTCGTGTAGGCCTCGTACTCCAGCCTGTCCACGTCGCGGGTGGTCCCCTGGAAGGTCACGATCGCGCCGGCGCGCGGGTGGCTGACCGCGCGCGAGACGGCCTCCGGGGAGAGAGGCTCGCTCGCGATGCGGACATGAATGCCAGGCTCGGGACGCGCCCCGTCGCCGCCTCCACTTACGGGCGGGATCAGCGCGAGCTCGTCGCCCTCGGCGAGCGGGGTGTCCGAGCCCACATACTCGCGGTTGACCGCGGCCCGGACCGGCATCCGCTCGAGCGCCTCGCCGAGGGCGGTCCCGTCGCGCAGCGCCTCGAGCGCGTCCGCGACCCTGGCCCCGTCCGCGAGCTCGAGCTCGATCGCGTCGCGGCCCGCCCGCTCGCGGAGCATCGCGAAGAGCCGCACGGTGACGGTCATTCGCCCCATCGTAGGAGCTCGATCTCCACCTTGGTCCCGGCGCTCACGGTCCCGCTCTCGGTGGGGATCATCGCGAGGGCGTCGGCGCCCAGCATCGAGGTGAGCACGTGCGAGCCCTGCTCGCCGGTTGTGCGCGCATGCCACCCGTCGTCGCGCAACTCGAGGCGGCAGCGCACGGCGTGGGCACGCCCTGGGCGCTTCGCGTACTCGTCGTCGAGGATCGCGGTGGCCCGCTGCCGATTCGGGCTCAACCCGAGCTGGGCCTCGATCGCCGGCCGGGCGAGGAGCAAGAACGTGACCATCGCGGAGACCGGGTTCCCCGGGAGCCCGAAGACGAGCGCCCCGCCCGGATGGGTGCCGAACCAGGTCGGCTTGCCCGGCCTCAGGGCCACCCCCCAGAAGACCTCCTCCGCTCCCAGCTCCGCGAGCGCGGACCGTACGTGGTCGTGCTCTCCGACCGACACCCCACCGCAGATCACGACCACGTCCGCGCTCAGCGCGCGCTCGATCGCAGCCCGCGTGGGCCGCGGCTTGTCGGGCACCGTCTCGGTCCCCACCACCTCGGCTCCGGCGCGCTCGACCAGCGCCGGAACCGTGTACGCGTTCGAATTTCGCACCCCGCCGGGCCCGAGTGGCTCATCGGGCTCGTAGAGCTCGTCCCCCGTCGCGAGCACGAACGCGCGCGGGCGCCGTACGCATTCGACGCCCGCTTTGCCGATCGATGCGAGGACACCTAGCTCGGGGGGCCCAAGCGGGGTACCCCGGGTGAGCACCGCCTCATCCGGTTGGATGTCCTCGCCCGCCCTCCTGACATTCCGCCCCGCCCCCACCGCGACGGCGACGTCCACCCGCCCGTCACGCGACCTGGTGTCCTCGACCCGGACGACGGCGTCGGCGCCCTCGGGAACCATCGCCCCGGTCGAGATCAGGATCGCCTCGCGGGGGCCCACGCCCCGCTGCGCGGGGCGACCGGCGCGCGACTCGCCCACCACGCTGAGGCCGACCGGGGCCTCGGCGCTCGCCGCGGCGGTGTCGGCCGCCCGCACCGCGAAGCCGTCCATCGCCGAGTTGTCGAACCCCGGGACGGGATCGAAGGCGGCCGCATCGGCGGCCAGGACCCTGCCGAGCGCGTCGCGCAGCGACACCTGCTCAGCGGGAAGCGGCGAGGCTCGCTCGAGGACGAGGTGCTTCGCCTCGTCGATCTCGATCAGCTTCGCCACCACGGCCACCTCGATGGCGAGAGTAGCTGGGACGCTGGTCCGGTGGCGGATCGGAGGCGCCCTCGGAATCGTTCTCGCCGACGGTCGGAGCCGCCGCATGGGGAGCCCCGAGCCGCTCGTCGAGCTGGACGGAAGGCCGCTGATCTCCTATCCGCTGGCGGCGATCGAGGCAGCGTCGCTCGAGCCACCGACATCCATCCCGCTGGCACCTCAGACCTCGGCCAGCAGCAGTGCCATCAGGGCGATGCGGTCAACTAGCGAGGCCAGGCTCACGTGCTCGTCGACCGAGTGTGCGCCGCCGCCCTCGGGCCCGAGGCCGTCGAGCACCGGGACGCGCTCGGCGGCGGCGAGGTTGCCATCGCTGACTCCGCCGGCGCTGCCCTCGCCGAGCTCGAGGCCGATGAGGGCGCCGAGCGCGCGGGCGCGCTCGGCGCCGGCGATGATCGCCTGGGTGCGCTCGAGCGGCGGGCGCGAGTGAAGCTCCTTGACGGCGAGCTCTGCGCCCGGCCGTGCCGGGCGCAGGGCCGCGAACGCGGCCCGGATTCGGGCCTCCTCCGATGCGTCGGGGAAGCGGACGTCGATCTCGGCCTCGGCTCGCTCGGCGATCACGTTCGCGGCGCTGCCGCCGCGAACCATGCCGCAGGTGATTGTCGTTCCGGCCGCCGGATCGGCGAGCCCGCGAACTTCGGTCAGGCGATCGACGAGCTCGTCGATCGCGCTGACCCCGGCCTCGGGGTCGAGGCCGGCGTGGGCGGCGCGGCCGCGGATCCGCAGGCGGTAGGCGATCCAGCCCTTGCGGGCCGTCTTCAGCGCGCCGCCGGGGAGCGCCGGCTCGGGCACGAGCGCGATTGCCGCCTCGCGGGCTCGCCTGGCGATCAGGTCGCGGGAGGCGCGGCTTCCGGTCTCCTCGTCGGGGGTGAGAAGCATCCGGACGGGGCGGCGAAGCGCTTCGAGCTCGCCGAGCAGCTCTAGCGCGCCGAGCGTCGCGACGATCCCGCCCCGCATGTCGAGCACGCCGGGGCCGTAGGCCAGATCGCCCGCGACTCGGAACGGCCGAGCGGCGACGGTGCCGGCCGGCCAGACGGTGTCGTAGTGGCAGAGGACGAGCACGCCCTCGCGCTCCACCGCCATCCCCGGCGGTCCGAACTCGGCCTCGATCTGCAGGCCCGCCGCGCTTGCGCGCCGGCTCACCCGGCCGTCGATACTCGCGAGCCAAGACTGCAGCAGATCGGCGACCGGCGCGAGCGCAGTCGGGTCGCCGCTGGGCGCGTCGAGGGAGCTGATCAAGCGAAGCCATTCGACGAGGTCGGCGCGGCGGGTTGCGGCGGCGGCCGCGACGCGTGGCGCGAGCTCGGCGGCGCCGACCGTCGCCGCGGCGCCGCCAGCCGGCCGGCTCACACTCCCGGCTCGCTGGCGGCTCCGGCGCCCTCCCCTGCGTCGCCCTCGCTCCCACCGCCCCGCGCCTCGGCGATCGCGGCGCGGATGGCGCGGCGGCTGAGCACCCCGACTAGGTGGCGCTTGTACTCGACCGAGCCGTTCGCGTCCTCGACCGGGTCGGCGGCCTCGGCGGCGAGCTCCCCCGCCCGCTCGAGCGCGCGGTGGAGCTCGGCGGCGGAGGCGCCGCCGAGAATCTCCTCGGCGGCCGTCGCGCGCACCGCGGCGATCCCCGCCGAGCCGACCGCGAGCCGCACGTCCGCCAGCCGCTCGTCGTCGAGCCGCAGGTGACATGTGACCGTGATCGCGGGGCGCTCGTGGAGGACGAACTTGCGGTGTACGATCGCCACGCCGGGGGCAAGCTCCGGCACCAGCACCGCGGTCAGGAGCTCGCCGTGCTCGAGCGAGTTCTCGAACGGGCCGCGGACGAATTCGCCCAGCGCGATCCGGCGCGGCTCGCCGCCGGCGCGGCGGGCCTCGACGGTGCCCTCGGTCGCGAGCAGGAACGTCGCCGGGTCGGAGTGCGGGTCGGCGAAGCAGAGGTTCCCACCGATCGAGCCCATCGTCCGCACCCGCAGGTTGCCGACCTCGCGCTCCATCGCGGCGAGCGCCGGCCACTCGGCGCGCACGGTCGGGTGGCGCTCGATCGCACGGTGCGTCTCCGCGGCGCCGATCCGCAGGTATCCGTCATGCCGCCCGATCCCGCGGAGCTCGTCGATCGCCTTGAGGTCGATCACGTGCGGGTACTCGGCGAGGCCGAACTTGAACAGCAGGAAGAGCTCGGTGCCGCCGACATAGACGACGGCGTCGTCGCCGTGGCGCTCGAGCAGCTCGGTGGCCTGCTCGACGCTCGCCGGGCGGTGGCGCTCGAACGGTGGCAGCGCGGTCACGCAGCCACGGTCTCCTCGCTCTCGGCGAGCACCCGCAGCGTCGCCTCGGCGCCGGCGGCGAGGTCGACCTCGACCCCGAGGTCGAGCAGCCCGCGGCCGAACGCCGAGACGGCGACGAGCGGATACAGCGACCGCGCCCCCGGCCCCATGTGGCCGAGCCGGAACAGCCGCTCGGTGAGCTCGCCGTAGCCGCCGGAGAGCATCACCCCGTAGCGCTCGCGGATGTGGGTGAGGGTCGGCTTCACCGCGGCCCCCTCCGGGCAGCGGATCGCGGTGACGCAGTGGGCGGCGTAGTCCTCGCTGCGCGGCCAGAGCTCGAGGCCCATTGCCTTGACGCCCTCGCGGCAGGCGCGGGCGGCGCGCGCGTGGCGGGAGATCACCGCGTCGAGGCCGTCGTCGAGGCACTCGCCGACCGCGGCGTGGACGCCGTTGACGTCGGAGACCGAGGGGGTGTAGGGGTACTTCACCCGGCCGCCCTCGATCCAGGTCTCGCGCCAGTCGAGCAGCGAGAGGAACGAGCCGCGGGGCGCGTTCGGGTTGCGCTCGATCGCCGCCCAGGCGTCCTCGCCGACGACGCAGAGCGACATCCCGGGCGGGCCGGCGAGGCACTTCTGCGGCCCGCCGACCACGATGTCGACGTCCCAGTCGTCGGTGCGAAGCTCGGTCCCGCCGACCGCGGAGACGACGTCGGCGAAGACGAGTGCCCCCGCCCGCTTGGCGAGCGGGCCGATCTCGGCGAGCGGGTTCTCGACCCCCGACGGGGTCTCCGAGTGGACCAGCGCGACGAACTCGAAGTCGCCGTGGCGCTCGAGCTCCTCGCCGACCTGCGCCGGGTCGAGCGCCTCGTCGTAGGGGACCTCGACCTCGACCACCTCGGCCTCATAGGAGCGAAGCCAGTCGCCGAACCACTTCGCGTAGACACCGGAGACGAGGTTGAGGCACTTCATTCCCGGCGACACGACGCCGCGCGCCGCGGCCTCGATCCCGAGCACCGCCTCGCCCTGCATCAGGACGACGTCCTTGGTGGTTCGAAACAGCTCGGCGACCATCCGCTCGGTCTCGCGGAAATGCTCCTGGAAGACCGGGTCGTAGTCGAAGATCATCGGCCGCCCCTGAGCCTGCTGGACCCGGAGCGACGACATCGTCGGCCCGGCGCTGAGCGTGAAGTCGGGCTCATGCATGGGTCTCTCCTCCTCTGTGTCTGAATACTCGCTTAAGCCGCTCCCAGAGCACGCGCGCGATCAGCCGCAGACCGCCGATCGGCTTCGCGGGCTCCGGCGCCCCCGCCCCGCCCCCCGCGCCCGCCGGGCTGCCACCGGCCGCGCCGCCCTCCGCCGGCGCCAGCCGGGCCGCGATGCAGCTCGCCATCTCGGCGACGAGGCGGGCGGCGACGTCGTCAACTACTCCCCTGCCCATCTGTGCGGCGCGACCGGTCAGCTTGACGTCGGTCACCGTCTCGACCAGCGACCCGGAGCCGCTCACCGCGACGGCCATCGTCATCGTCGCCTTCGCCGTCCCCTGGCCGCGCTGCTCGCGGACGTCGGCGGCGAGCACGGCGCGGTGGGTGGCGGCGTCGCGCTCGTCGATCCGCACCTTGCCGCGGTAGGTCATCCGCATCGGCCCCAGCTTCACCGCGATGCTCGCCGGATGGGAGCCGTCGTGGTCGCGCGAGCCGACCTCGCCACCGGGGATGCAGGGCGCGACCCGCTCGAGGTCGACGAGCAGCTCGTAGGCCTCGGGCGGCGCGGCGGGTACCTCGAAGTCGTTCTCGATCCTCATGCTTCGATCACCTCGCTCT
>Ga0268386_10000163_pt1 | contig 39714 bp, 46 predicted proteins | sample RVTome_15_FD_200260 | JGI IMG/M metagenome (GOLD analysis project Ga0268386, IMG submission 200260) | Soil microbial communities from uranium-contaminated site in the Upper Colorado River Basin, Wyoming, United States - RVT150D86... ... | reverse complement strand
CGACGCGGATGAGCGGTACGGCAGCCATGCGTCGAACCGGCTCATTCTCGCCCACGACTCCGGAACCGTCAAGAAACCAGACGTGTTACGCGCCTCTCCGCTGGCCCGCCATGACGCGCGCCACCACGGCGAGGATCGCCGCCATGTCGATGCCGCCGCCGACCGCCCACATGACGATGCCGCCCCACGCCTGGTCCTCGAGCGGGCTGAGGCCACCCGGCGCCCCGCCGTAGGCGTAGAGCGGTGCCGGGCTCGCCGCCAGCAGCACACCCAGCGCGCTGCTCGAGAACGCGGCGAGCACGAGGTAGACGACGCGCGCGACCGCCGCCGGCGGGGCCGCCGATCGGGGCGCCGGTCCGATGACCGGCCACCAGAAGACGACGGCGGCGAGCGCGAAGGTCAGATGCTCGAGGTCGTGCAGCCAGCTGGACGCCAGGGCCGCGTCGTAGGCAGCGGGTATATGCCACGCCCACAGCACGACCGCGTACAGCGTCCAGGCGACGGGCAACCGGGTGAGCGTGTGCCACGCTCGGCGCGCCGGGGAGCGCCGGATCAGCAGTGCGCCCACGCGCGCGCGCGCGGCGGTCGGCAGCGCCCACAGGGCAGCCGGCAGGGGGTCGGCCAGCAACACCAGGGGAACGCCGACCATCATCAGCAGCACGTGCTGGATCATGTGGGCCAGGAAGCGCTCGTGAGCGGCGTCGTGCAGGCCGAGGAGGGCGACGGCGATGACGACCAATCCGCCGAGGGCGGCGGCCAGCCGCACGAGCGCTGCGGTCCGCAACCGGGCGGGACTGCGCCGGGCGAGGCGGGCCGAGCCGATCGCGTAGAGCACGACGGCGAGGGCGAGCGGCAGCGCGACCCCGGGCCGCCAGCTCCAGTCCATCACCGTCAGTCGTCTGCGAAGGCGCGCCCGGCCCCGAGGTTCGGCTGGACGGACGCTACCGGCCGAGCCTCATGGCCCGCAGCCGGGCGATGCGCTCGTGCATCGGCGGGTGCGTCGAGAACAGGCAGTAGCTCGCGAAATTCATCGCCAGCGCCAGAATGAGCGCGATGACCATGCCCTGGCGCCCGCCGATCGCGCCGCCGAGCAGCACGAGCAGCACGAGCAGCACGGTCAGCACCGCCAGGAGCAATGCGGTCTTGAAGACGTTGGACATGCTTCGTCTCCTCCGGAGACTGGTCGGCGCGAGGGTACCAAAGGGTCGAAACGCGGTCAAACACCTTGACTTGCCGGGACCCCGTCGCTATACTGAGCCGGTTTACTTGAAAACTTCTTTAATGACATAGACTTACGAGGCCCTCTCGGATCGCGCGAGAGGCCCGTCGAGGGATGCAGGAGCCATGATCATCCGCGTATCCGAGCTCGAAGAGCACGGGCTCCGGATCGACGATGTCGCGGCGTTCGCCGACGCCCTGAACGACCCCACGTGGCGGCTCGAGTCCATCGCGCTCGAGATCGAGCCCGACGGTACCGACGTGTTCGTGCGTGGCCGGCTGGCCGCGACGGTACCGCTCACATGCGGTCGCTGCGTCGAGACGTTCTCCGGGCGCATCGATGCCGACGTCGACGTGCGGCTGGTGCCCAAGCCGTCCGGCGCCGACACGGTCGAGCTGGGCGCCGACGATCTCGACGTCGACTTCTACGAGAACGACGAGCTGGACCTGGCCCGGGTGGTGGCGAACGAGGCCACGCTGGCCCTGCCCATGAAGCCGCTGTGCCGGCCCGACTGTCGGGGCCTGTGCGCCGCGTGTGGCGCCAACCGCAACGTCGTGGCGTGCACGTGCGCGCAGCGCCCGCCCGACCCGCGCCTGGCCGCTTTGGGCGACCTCGCCGCCCGGCACACCAACTGAGATCCTCCGGGCCGACAGAAAGGACGTTCCGTCATGCCGCTGCCGAAACGCCGCCACTCCCGTGCGCGCGGGCGCAAGCGCCGCACGCACTACAAGCTGGCCGCGCCCACGCGCGCGGTGTGTCCCCAGTGCCGGGAGAGCAAGCTGCCGCACCGGATCTGCCCCCACTGCGGGTATTACAGGGGCCGCGAGGTCCTCTCCATCGAGACGGCGTAGCGCCGCCGCGCGCCACACGGGTGGTCGCGGGCGAGGCGAGCCGGTGAACGCATGAAGATCGCCGTCGACGCCATGGGCGGCGACCACGGCCCTGCTGTCGTCGTCGAAGGCGCGGTCGCTGCGGTACGAGAGTTCGCGTCGTCCGTCATCCTCGTCGGCGACCGTCAGGCCATCGAGGCCGAGGTCGCACGCCTCGGCGCCGAGGCTCTCGGGCTCGAGGTGCGCCACGCCTCGGAGGTCGTCGGCATGGCCGAGAGCCCTTCGCTGGCTCTGCGGCGCAAGCGCGACTCCTCGCTGCGCGTCGCCGCCGAGCTGGTCCGCGATGGCAAGGCGGCCGCGTTCATCTCCGCCGGCAATACCGGCGCCGCCATGGCCATCTCGATGTTCGTCATCGGCGTCCTGCGCGGGATCGACCGGCCCGCCATCGCCGCCGTGCTCCCCAGCCTGCGCGGGTTCACCGTCCTCATCGACGCCGGCGCCAACATCACGCCCAAGCCCTGGCACCTCTTCCAGTTCGCGATCATGGGCCACGTCTATGCGCGCGACATCCTCCGCCTGGAGCGGCCGCGGGTGGGTCTGCTGTCGGTGGGCGAGGAGGAGGGTAAGGGCAATGACCTCACGCGCGAGTCCTACGACCTGCTCAAGGAGTCACGCCTGAACTTCATCGGCAACATCGAGGGTCGCGACATCTACAACGGCAACTGCGACGTGGTGGTCACCGACGGCTTCACCGGCAACGTCGCGCTCAAGATCTCCGAGAGTCTGGCCGAGATGGTGGGGGCCATGATCAAGGAAGAGCTCACGCGCGATCTCCGCTCCAAGGTGGGCGCCGCGCTGGCGGTTCCGGCGTTCGCCCGGTTCCGCAAGCGCGTGGACTACACCGAGATGGGCGGCGCCCCGCTGCTCGGCATCGACGGGGCCGCCATCATCTGCCACGGGGCGTCACCGGTGAAGGCCATCAAGAACGCCGTGCGGGTGGCGGCGGAGTGGGCCGAAGCCGGCCTCAACGAGCACATCAAGGCCGCGCTGGAGGCCGAGATCACGCGCGGCGGTCGGGAGGGGGGCCGGGAATGACGCGGGCCAGGATCGTTGGCGTGGGGGCCTACGCGCCCAAGCGCGTGCTGACCAATGCCGACCTCGAGAAGATGGTGGCGACCAGCGACCAGTGGATCGTCCAGCGCACTGGCATCCGGCAGCGGCACATCGCCGACGAGAGCGAGGCGACGAGCGACCTGGCCGTCAAGGCCGCCCAGCAGGCGCTGGAGCGCGCGAATCTCGTGCCCGAGGACATCGAGTTCATCGTCGTGGGCACCACGACCCCCGACATGGTGTTCCCCTCGGTCGGCAACATCGTGCAGCACCGGCTCGGCTGCCGGCGGGCCGGGTCGGTCGACCTGATGGCCGCGTGCGCCGGCTCCGTCTACAGCATGGTGACCGGTGCCCAGTTCATCCAGACGGGCAAGTACCGGCGGGTGCTGTGCATCGGGGCGGAGACGCTGTCCAAGATCACCGACTTCACCGACCGCGGCACGTGCATCCTGCTCGCCGACGCGGCCGGCGCCGCCGTGCTGGAAGCCACCGAGGATGACCGCGGCATCATCGACGTCGATCTCTACTCGGACGGGCAGTACTGGGAGTTGCTCTACATGCCCGGCGGCGGCTCCCGCCACCCGGCCACCGCGGAAACGGTCGCGCAGCGGATGCACTACGCCAAGATGAAAGGCAACGAGGTCTTCAAGGTGGCCGTGCGGATGTTCGCCGAGTGCGCCGAGAAGATCCTTACCCGCAACGGCTTTACCGCCGCCGACGTCAGCCTGTTCATCCCGCACCAGGCCAATCTGCGCATCATCGAGGCCGCGTGCAAGCGCGTCAACCTGCCAATGGAGCGCGTGTTCATCAATGTCGACCGCTACGGCAACACCGGCGCGGCATCCGTCTACGTCGCGCTGGAGGAGGCGCTGGCGGCCGGCCGCATCCAGCGGGGCGACCTCGTGCTGATGGCCGCATTCGGCGGCGGCTTCGCCTGGGGCGCCGTGCTCGTGCGGTGGTAGCCGAGGCTGCGCGGAGCCGGAAACCTTCTATGCCAGCCCACCCACGGTTCTAGCCGTGCACGCGCCACCCGCTCCAACAGCCATCGCCTTCATGTTCCCCGGCCAGGGCTCCCAGGCGGTCGGCATGGGCCGCGCGTTCTGCGAGACCTCCCAGGCCGCCAAGCACGTGTTCCAGGAGGCCAACGACGCGCTCGGCTTCGATCTGCAGCGTGTGATGTTCGAGGGCCCCGAAGCGGACCTGGCCCTCACGGCCAACACGCAGCCCGCCGTGGTGGCCGCCAGCGTGGCCGCCGCCGCGGTGTGCGCCGAGCGCGGCCTGGTGCCAGTGCTGGCCGCCGGCCACAGCCTGGGCGAGTACTCAGCGCTGGTCGTGGCCGGGGCCCTGCGACTGGCCGACGCCGTGCGCGTCGTGCGGCGACGCGGCGAGCTGATGCAGGCGGCGGTGCCGGTGGGCACCGGGGCCATGGCCGCGATCATGGGCGTGGGTTGGTCGGTCGTCGAGCAGGTGTGCGCCGAGGCCGCCCAGGGCGAGGTCGTGGAGATCGCCAACGTGAACTCCGAGCAGCAGATCGTCATCGCCGGGCACCGGGCAGCGGTGGAGCGCGCTGTTGCCCTGGTGAAGGAGCGCGGCGGGCGCAAGAGCGTGCTGCTGCCGGTGAGCGCGCCGTTCCACTGCGCGCTGATGGCGCCGGCCGCCGAGGGGCTGGCGGCCGAGCTGGCGAAGGTGACGGTCAGCGATCCCACGATCCCGGTCGTGCGCAACGTCGACGGCGGCGTCACCCGCCGCGCGGCCGACGTGGTCCCGTTTCTGCTCCGGCAGGTCACGAGCCCGGTGCGCTGGACCGCGTGCGTGCAACGGCTGGCCGCCGAGGGCGCCACCACCTTCGTCGAGGTCGGGCCGGGGCGGGTACTGAGCGGTCTGGCCAGGCGCATCGTCGAGCAGGCGCGCATCGCCGCCGTCGAGGACCCGGCCGGACTCGACAAGACGCTCGCCGCGCTGGCCATGCGGTGACGACGCCGCCGCTCGGCGGCAAGATCGCCATCGTCACCGGCGGCAGCCGGGGGATCGGCGCGGCCGTCGCGGCGTTGCTGGCCGAGCACGGAGCGGCCGTGGTAGTCTCTGGCCGCGACGCCACCCGGCTTCAGCGCGCGGTGCAGGAGCTGGAGGAGCGCGGCGCCACCGTGCACGGCGTCGCCGCCGACGCGGCCAAGCGCGAGGACGTCGACCGGCTCGTGGAGACAGCCAAGGAGCGCTTCGGACGCGTGGACATCCTCGTCAACAACGCCGGCATCACGCGCGACGGGCTCCTGATCCGCATGAAGGACGAGGACTGGGATCGCGTCATGGACACCAACCTGCGCGGTGCATTCATGACGACCCGGGCGGCGGCCAAGCTGATGATCCGGCAGCGGAGCGGGCGCATCATCAACATCGCCTCCACCGCCGGCGCCATGGGCAACGCCGGCCAGGCGAACTACTCGGCGGCGAAGGCCGGTCTCATCGGGCTGACGAAGGCCGCCGCCCGGGAGCTGGCCCACTGGGGCATTCTCGTGAATGCGGTGGCGCCGGGGCTGATCGAGACCGACATGACCACGGCCCTGCCGGCCGAGGCCCGGGACGCGCTGCTCGCCCAGGTGCCGCTCAAGCGGATCGGCGCGGCCCGCGAGGTCGCCGAGATGGTAGGATTCCTGGCCGGTGACGGGGCTGCCTACGTGACGGGGCAGGTGTTCCACGTCAACGGCGGCCTCTACATGTAGAAACCACTTCTTCGGGAGGTGACGGGTTCATGGCGAAGTCAGTCGAGGAGAAGGTGAAGGAGATCATCGTCGAGCAACTGGGCGTCGACGAGGAAGACGTCAACCCCAACGCGAAGTTCATCGAGGACCTGGGCGCCGACTCCCTCGATACGGTCGAGCTCGTCATGGCCCTGGAGGAGCACTTCGACATCCAGATCCCCGACGAGGAGGCCGAGAAGATCGTGACGGTCGGCGACGCCGTCCAGTACATCAAGGAGAACTCGTAGGCTCGTGGAGCCACGGCGGGTCGTCCTCACGGGCCTCGGGGCGCTGACACCGGTCGGCAACACCACCGAGGAATTCTGGGCCGCCCTCAAGCAGGGCAAGTCCGGCATCGGGCCGATCACGAAGTTCGACGCCACCGGCTACCCGACCCGTATCGCCGGTGAGGTCCGTAATTTCGACGAGACCCGGTACGTGGACAAGAAGGAGGCACGCCGGCTCGACCCGTACCTCAAGTACGCCATCGCCACCAGCGTCATGGCGGTGGAGGACGCCGCGCTCGACGCGGCCAAGGTGGACAGCACGCGGTTCGGCGTGTGCATCGGCTCCGGCATCGGGGGCATCACCACGCTGATCGAGGGTGAGGACGTGCGCCGGACCAAGGGCGCCGACCGGGTGTCGCCGTTCGTGGTGCCGATGCTCATCATCAACATGGCCTCCGGCCTGGTCTCGATGCGCTTCGGCGCCAGAGGCCCGAACTCCTCGGTGGTCACCGCGTGCGCCACCGGTAATCACGCCATCGGTGACGCGTTCAAGATCATCGAGCGGGGCGACGCCGACGTGATGATCGCGGGCGGGGCGGAGGCCATGATCGTGCCGCTGACCATCGCCGGGTTCTGCTCGATGAAGGCGATGTCGACGCGTAACGACGAGCCGGAGAAGGCCTCGCGCCCGTTCGACGCCGGTCGCGACGGGTTCGTGTGCGGGGAGGGGGCCGGCATCGTGGTGCTGGAGGCGCTCGAGCACGCCGTCCGCCGCGACGCGCGCATCTACGCCGAGATCGTCGGCTACGGGATGACGGGCGACGCCCACCACATGACCGCGCCCGATCCCGACGGCGACGGTGCCACCCGGGCCATGCAGATGGCGCTCGCGGATGCCGGCGTGGAGCCGGGCGCGGTCGGCTACGTCAACGCCCACGGCACCTCCACGCCCTACAACGACAAGTTCGAGACCATCGCCATCAAGCGGGTGTTCGGCGACCACGCGCGGCGGGTCGCGGTGTCGTCGACCAAGTCGATGACCGGCCACCTGCTGGGCGCCGCCGGTGGCATCGAGGCCATCGCCACCACGCTGGCGCTGCACCACGGGATCCTGCCGCCCACGATCAACTACGAGACGCCCGACCCCGACTGCGACCTCGACTACGTGCCGAACCAGGCGCGCAAGGTCGACGTCGAGTACGCGCTGTCCAACGCGTTCGGCTTTGGCGGGACGAACGCGACGCTCGCCTTCCGGCGCTATCGCGGCTGACCCCGTCGCCGCGCTCGAGGGCCGGCTCGGCCACCGCTTCGCCCAGCGTGCGCTGCTGGTCCGGGCTCTGACCCACGCTTCCTACGCCGCCGAGCATGCGCCCGCCGAGCCCCAGGACCCGCTCGCCTTCCTCGGTGACGCCGCGCTGGGTCTCGTGGTCGCCGAGCACCTCGTCGGTGCCGAGCCGGCGGCCGCGGTCGGTCGGCTCACGCCCCGCCGGGCCGCGCTCGTCGCCGACGACGCCCTCGCCCGATGGGCCGTGACGCTCGACCTTGGCCCGCTGCTGCGCCTGGGCCGCGGCGCCGAGCAGACCGGCGGCCGGGCGACCACGTCCATCCTGGCCACGACGCTCGAAGCCGTGCTGGGCGCGCTCTACCTCGACGCCGGGCTTCCGGCCGTTCGCCACGTGGTGGGCCGCCTGGCCGGGTGGCACGACGGCCGCGTGGTAGGCTGACGCCATGCGATGGTGGCGGTTCCGCCGGCGCCCGGACGTAGCCCTGGCGTCCGAGGATCTCCTGGCAACCGAGGAGCGGCTGCGTCACGTGGCCGAGGACGTGCTGGACGTGCGCGAGCGCCAGATCCGCGGAGGCATCATTCTCTTTCGCGGCGCGCTGCGCGTGGACGCGCCCCGGGCGCTGGAGACCCTGCTGGCCCGGTTCGCGCCCTTCGGCTACACGCCGTTCGTACGCGCCGAGGGCGACGGCGTGCTCGTACAGGCGTGGCCGCTCGGCGACCTGCGGCAGCCGGCCCGCCCCGTGCTGGCGCTCACCCTGTTCGCGCTCACCGTGGTGTCCACGTTCCTGGCCGGCGCGTTCTTCTTCGTCGGCTCCGAAACGTTCGACGCCTATCGCGCGCTGCCGTTCCCGGGCTGGCTCGTGAGCGGCGCGCCCTTCGCCGTCACCCTGCTGGCGATCCTGGGCGTCCACGAGTTCGGCCACTACTTCACGGCCCGCTACTACGGCGCGGCGGTGAGCCTGCCGTACTTCATCCCGGCGCCGATGCTGTTCGGCACCTTCGGCGCCATCATCCGCATGCGGTCGCCCGCCCGCGACCGCAATGCCCTGTTCGATATCGCCGCCGCCGGCCCCCTGGCCGGCCTCCTCGTCGCCATTCCCGCGCTGGTCCTCGGCCTGTCATGGTCGCAGGTGGTGCCGGCCACCGGCGAGCCGAGCCTGGGCGGTTTCGGCTACTCGCTGTTCACGCGCCTCTTCGTGTATCTGGAGTTCGGCCCGCTCGACGGCATGGCCGTGATGACGCATCCGATGGCCGACGCCGCCTGGGTCGGGTGCTTCGTCACCGCGCTCAACCTCTTCCCGGTTGGCCAGCTCGATGGCGGTCGCATCGCCTACGCGCTGTCGGCGCGCCGGCACCGGGCGCTCGGCGTGACCACATGGGTGGTGCTGGTCGTGATGGGTGCGCTCACCGGCTCGGTGAACTGGTTCGTGTGGGCGGCGCTGCTGTTCCTCCTCGTCGGCTTCGACCACAGCCCGCCGCTCGACGACCTCACGCCCCTGACGCGGGGCCGCCGCCTGCTCGGTGTCGCCTGTCTGGTCCTCGTGGTGCTTCTGATCCCACCGATCCCGATCTAGCGATCGCACCCTCTTCGGGTCCACGCGCGTCGTCGGCGGCGGCGAGCACTGCGCCTCGCCCGACTCGCCGCGCTCCGTTGACGAGCCACACGCAGCCGATGCCGATTGCGTCGTCCCCGACCCAGGGGACAAACCTCTCCTGGGCAGTCATGGGTGCCGGGCGATGGTCGGCCCACCGGCGCGCACCCGCGAGAGCAGCGCCAGGCCCACCACGAAGAAGAGCCCGACGGCCACGATGGCCACCCGCTGGTTGCCGGCCAGCAGCCACGACACCCCGCCGAAGACCAGCGGCCCCATGACGGCGCCGGTCTTGCCCACCAGCGAGTAGAAGCCGAAGAACTCGGCCTCGCGCCCGCGCGGGATCAGCGTGGCCATGAAGGTGCGGCTGGCGGCCTGCACGGCGCCGAGCCCGGTGCCGGCCAGCACCGCGACCACCCAGAAGTGCCACTTCGTCTGGACGAAGTACGCCAGCACCGTCACCAGCGCCCACTGCAGCAGCGTCACCCGCACGACGAGCCGCGGACCGAGCCGGTCGGTGGCCCGGGCCCAGCCGGTGGAGCCGATGAGGGCGGTGACCTGGACCAGCATGAACAGGCCGATGATCTCCTCGAACGAGAAGCCGAGCGTCTTGGCGGCGAACACGCCGGCGAACGCGACCACCGTGTTCACGCCGTCCTCGTAGACCAGATAGGCGGTGAGGAAGCGCCGCATCTCGAGGCGGCGAGGATCGCGCAGGATCTCTCGCAGCGTGGCCAGCGTCTCGCGAGCCCCGCGAGCGACCGCGGTGGGGAGCGGCACCGGCTGGCGAGCGTCGGGCGGCAGGACGAGGAACGCCGGGACGGCGAAGATCGCGAACTGCCCGGCGGCGACGAGGAAGCACCCCCAGTAGGCCTTGGCCGCCGCGAACGGATAGGCGGCCAGGAAGGCCACCAGCGAGCCGGCGTAGCCGACGGCGAAGCCGGCCGCCGACACGCGGCCCAGGGCCTCCGGGGGCGCGATCCTCGGCAGGTAGGAGTTGTAGTAGACGAAGGCGGCTTCGAACGTGACGATCGCGGCCACGGCCACGGTGAACCCCCACACGACTTCCCCGGCACCGACAGTGGCTAGCAGCGCGGTGGCGGCGACGGAGGCCAGGCTGAACCAGACCAGGAATCGCTTGCGCGCGCCGGCATGGTCGGCGATGCCGCCGAAGAGGGGGGAAGTGAGCGCCACGAGCACCATCGCGACCGACACGGCCAGGCCCCACCAGAAATCGCCACGGCCGTCGGCGTTGCCGACCACGAGGTTGGCGTAGTAGGCGGGGTAGATCGTGGCCAGCACGATGGCGGCGAACGCGGAGTTTCCGAAGTCGTAGAGGACCCAGGCAACGATGGTGCGGCGCAGCGAGGCGGACACGGACCGCAGGATGGCACGCGCTGCCGCGTTGCGCTACTATCCGGCCCATGCCGGGCCGCCTCGATCGCAAGTCGCTCGAAGCGCTGGTCCGCAAAGGCGCGATCGACACGGTTCTGACGGTCTTCCCCGACGGCTATGCCCGCCTCCTGGGCAAGCGCTTCACGGCGCGTCACTTCCTCGAGCACGCCGTGGACGACGGCGTGCACGCTTGCATCTACCTGTTCACGGTGGACATGGAGATGGAGCCGCTGCCCGGCTTCACGCTCACCTCGTGGGAGCGCGGCTACGGCGACATGAAGATGGTGCCCGACCTCGGCACGCTGCGCCTCATCCCGTGGCTGCCCAAGACGGCGCTGGTGTTCTGCGACGTCTACACCGAGGAGGGCGAGCCGGTCGAGGAGGCGCCGCGCTGGGTGCTCAAGCGTCAGCTCGCGCGGGCCGCCGCCCAGGGCTACGTCGTGAAGACGGCGGCCGAGCTGGAGCTCTACTGCTTCCGGGAGACGTTCGAGGAGGCCCGGGCGAAGCGTTACCAGAACTTAACGCCCGTCGCGACGTACCTGGAGGACTATCACATCCTGCAGACGACGAAGGAAGAGCCGCTGGTCCGCGCCATCCGCAATGGGATGGAGGCGGCCGGCGTGCCGGTGGAGACTTCCAAGGGCGAATGGGGGCGCGGCCAGGAGGAGATCAATCTCGTCTACGCCGAGGCGCTCGAGATGGCCGACCGCACCGTGCTCTACAAGCATGGTGCCAAGGAGATCGCTCACCTGCAGGGCTGCTCGTTGACCTTCATGGCGAAGTACGACATGGGCGCCGCTGGTTCCTCGTTCCACCTGCACTCCTCGCTCTGGGACCGGGCTGGCCGCAAGCCGCTCTTCGCCGCTCGGCGGGGCCACCGCCAGGCGCCACCCGTCTTCGGCCATTGGCTGGCCGGACAGATGGCGATGGCCCGGGAGCTGGCGTACTTCTACGCGCCGGGCGTGAACGCCTACAAGCGCTATCAGGCGGGCTCGTTCGCGCCCACGCGCATCGTGGCTGGCTGGGACAACCGCACCTGCGGCTTCCGGCTGTGCGGGGAAGGCGTCGCGTTCCGAGTCGAGAACCGCATCCCCGGCGCCGACGCCAATCCGTACCTGGCCTTCGCGGCGACCGTCGCCGCCGGTCTGCATGGCATCGCCAGCCGGCTGAAGGCCCCGAAGCTATACGAGGGCAACGCGTACGAGGACCCCACGCTGCCGCAGGTGCCGAAGACGCTGCGCGAGGCGATCGGCGAGCTCGAGCGCTCCAGGCTCGCCCGGACCGCGTTCGGGGATCGCGTGGTCGACCACTATCTGCATGCGGCTCGGCTCGAGCAGCAGGCGTTCGATCAGGCCGTGACCGATTGGGAATTGATACGCAATTTCGAGAGGATCTAGAAGGCTAAATAATGGACCGCTTGAAGGGCAAGGTCGCGCTCATCACCGGAGCGGGCATGGGCATGGGCCGCGAAGCCTCCCTGTTGTTCGCCGAGGAGGGCGCGCGCATCGTCGTCGCCGACATCGACGGCGTCGCGGCTCAGGCCACGGTCGAGCTCGTCGAGAAGGCAGGCGGTCAGGCCGTGGCGGTCACCGGGGACGTCGCGGTCGAGACCGACGTCCGGCGCATGATCGACGAAGGGGTGCGGCGGTTCGGCGCGCTGCACGTCCTCTACAACAACGCCGGCGTTCTCTGGAAGGATCGGGACCGCTCGGTGCTGGAGACGGACGAGAAGTGGTGGGACCGCGTGATGGCGATCAACCTCAAGTCCGTGTTCTGGGTCACCAAGTACGGGATTCCCCATCTCCGGACGGCGGGCGGCGGTTCCATCGTCATGATGGGCTCGGTGTCGGCGCTGGCTGGCTTCACCCGCGCCCAGGATGCGTATACGGCCGCCAAGGGGGCCCTGATCTCGCTCACGAAGTCGCTGGCCATCCAGTTCGCGAAGGACCGGATCCGCTGCAATGTGATCCACCCTGGTATCGTCGACACCCCGCTGCAGGCGCCATATCTCACCGAGGCGATCCGCAAGGAGTTCGAGACCGGCATCCCGCTTGGCCGCATCGCTCAGCCGCGAGAGATCGCCTACGTTGCGCTGTTCCTGGCCAGCGACGAGTCTTCGTTCATGACCGGCGCCGAGCTCGTCGTCGACGGTGGCTTCACGGCCGGCTGAGGGATGCCCCGCCCGGTCGTCCTGCCGGCGTTGCCCACGAGCCCGATCGTTGCCGTGCGTGCGGCTGGCGGTGTCGCGATTGCGCTCGTGCTGGCGACGCTCATCGTCTGTCCGGTCGCCGTGGTGGCGGTGCACGGCCTGCTCGCGTCGGCACCGGACTGGCCCTGGCGGGTCGCGGCCGACACGCTGGCGGTGGCGCTGGCAGCCACGCTGGGCGCGTTCGTCCCGGCCCTGCTGATCGGGTACACACTGATGCGCCTGGATGTTCCCGGCAGATGGCTCGTGTGGCAAATCTTTAGGATAGGCGTCCTGATGCCACCGTTTATCATCTCCCTGGCCCTGCTCGCGCTGGTGGGCTCCCACGGTCTCCTCGCGGCCGGCGTGCCGCGGCCGGGCTTGGTCGCCATCATGATCGGACAGGCGATCGCGTTGCTGCCCATTGCGGTCGCGCTCGTCGTGCGCGTGCTGGTCACTGTCCCGGTCGAGCTGGAACACGTGGCCGAGGCCCTGGGCGCCCCTCGAATGACCATCGTGCGGCGGGTGACGCTCGGGCTGGCGGGTGCCGGCGTGCTTCGCGCCGGCCTCGTCCTGCTCGGGCTGTGCCTGGCGGACGTCGCCACGCCGCTGTTGCTGGGCGGCGATGCCCGTGTGCTGGCGACGATCGTCGTGGCCACGGCCGCCGCGGATTCCTCCGGTGCGGCCCGCGCGGCGCTCGTGCTGGCTGCCCTCGCGGTCCCGGTCGCCCTTGGCGGCGCCGCCTGGCGATCGGACGGCGCCGCCATTGGCGAGCGGGCAGTCCTGCCCCGCCTGGAGCGGCGGGTGACACCGGCCCTGCGCTGGTCGCTGGGCGCGCCCGTCTGGATCGTCGCGGCAGCCCTCGCGGGGTTGTGGGCGGTCGTCCCGCTGGCATCGCTGCTGGCTCGAGATGCCGGCGGCCTATCGCTCGAGCACTGGGCCGTCCTGGCCACCGCGGCCGGCGCGAGGACGCTGGGCAACAGCGTGGTGCTGGGCACCGGCGCTGCGCTCGGGGGAACGGCGCTCGCGCTGGCCGCCGCCTGGATCGTCGAGCGGCAGCGGGGCGCTGCCGGCCGGACGGTGGAGTTCCTCATGCGGATACCGATCGTGATCCCCGGCCTCGTGGCCGGAGTCGGGTACGCGCTGGTGTTCGCCGCGCCACTCGCCGGGTTCGCCGCCACCCTGCCGATCCTGGTCGTCCTCGTGGCGTGCTGGGAGCTGCCCCTGACGGCTCGCGCCGCGCAGGCCGCGCTCGTCCGCTCGGATCGATCGGTCGAGGAGGCCGCGGTCAGCCTGGGGGCCGGAGCCCTGACCACGCTGGTGCGCGTGGTCGCGCCCGCGCTCAGGCCGGTGGCCGGCTGGATGGCCGGTCGTCTCTTCGCCGGCGGCGTGCTGGCGGTGGGCACCGTCATCGTCCTGGCCGGCGCCGGGCGCGAGCTCGGCGCGGTCACGATGCTCACGCTCGCCGCGACCGGCGCCACCGGGGCCGCCTGCGCGGTCGCCACCGCCCTGGTCGTGCTCGCGAGCGGGGCCGCGCTGCTCGGCCGGGCGATCGCCAGCCACCAACACGGTCCCACGCTGCTCGCCTGAAAGGAGACGAGGATGATGGCTCGCTGGGGGCTCCTGCTGCTCGTGCTGACGGTGGCGGCGGTACCCGTCCACGCCAAGGACACCGTCGTGATCTACACGGCCATCGAGCCGGAGCAGATCACCGACTACATGAAGGCGGTGAACAAGACCCTGCCCAACCTCGACGTCAAGATGCTGCGGCTGTCCACCGGCGACATCTCGGCCCGGTTCATGGCCGAGAAGGACAACATGCAGGCGGACGTGATCTGGGGCGTCGGTGCCACCAACATGATGGTCTTCAAGAACGCCGGGCTGCTGGAGCCCTACGCCCCCGAGGGGCTGGACCGCATCCAGCCGCTGTTTCGCGACAAGGGCCCGGCACCGTCGTGGGTCGGCATCGACATCTACATGTCGGCCTTCTGCTTCAACACGGAGGTCGCCAAGAAGAAGAACCTGCCCAGGCCGGAGTCGTGGGCCGACCTGACCAAGCCGGTCTACAAGGGCGAGGTGGTGATGCCCAACCCCGCCAGCTCGGGAACGGGTTATCTGTCGGTCGCCTCGATCCTGCAGCGCATGAAGGAGGCGGAGGGCTGGAAGTACCTCGATGCCCTCGACAAGAACATGGCGGAGTACACCAAGTCCGGCTCCAAGCCCTGCAAGGACGCGGCCTCCGGCGAGCGGGCGATCGGCGTGTCGTTCGAGTACGTGGCGATGAAGATGAAGAAGGACGGCGCCCCGGTGGAGATGGTGATCCCCAAGGAGGGTTCCGGCTACGAGATCGAGGCCAATGGCCTGACGAAGAAGGGCAAGGGCAACGCCGCCGCCAGGCAGTTCCTGGACTGGGCGATCTCCGACGAGGCGATGGCGCTCTACGCGAAGTACTTCGCCGCCGTCTCGGTGGCAGGGTTCCCGGTACCCGAGGGGCTGCCCAAGGACATCAGCAAGGTCGTCTTCCCCAACGACTTCGACTGGTCGTCGAAAAACCGCGACCGGATCCTCGCCGAGTGGGCGAAGCGCTACCAGAAGTGATCGACGGGCGGCCCGGCGCGCGGGCGGGGGCGGGCGCTCGTGGCCCGAACCGGTCGCCCGCCGGCCGCGACCGTCATGCCTGATACGCGACCGGCGGCCGTCGAGCTCGAAGGCATCGCCAAGACGTTTGGCGCGGTGACCGCCCTGCGCGACGTGTCGCTGACCGTGCGGGACGGGGAGTTCGTCTGCTTCCTGGGGCCGAGCGGTTGCGGCAAGACGACCCTGCTGCGGATCATCGCCGGCCTCGAGCGGCAGAACGCCGGCATCGTGCGGATGGCCGGCCGCGACGTCTCGCGGCTGCCGCCGAGCCAGCGCAACTACGGCATCGTCTTCCAGTCCTACGCGCTGTTTCCCAACCTCACGGTGGCTCGCAACATCGCCTACGGCCTGGAAGCGCGCCGCGCGGCCCGCCGAGAGGTCGAGGCCCGGGTGAACGAGCTGCTGGAGCTGGTCGATCTGCCGCGCCACAAGCTGCGCTACCCGGCCCAGCTCTCGGGCGGCGAGCAGCAGCGGGTCGCGCTGGCCCGGGCGCTGGCGCCCTCGCCCTCGCTGCTCCTGCTGGACGAGCCACTGTCCGCGCTCGACGCCCGCGTGCGGCTGGCGCTGCGCCAGGAGATGAAGGCCCTGCAGCGCCGGCTCGGCATCACGACGATCATGGTGACGCACGACCAGGAGGAGGCGTTGACCATGGCCGACCGCATCGTGGTGATGAACCACGGCGTGGTCGAGCAGATCGGCACGCCGGCCCAGATCTACGGCGAGCCCTCCTCGCTCTTCGTCGCCCGCTTCGTCGGCCGCATGAACCTGCTGGAGGCCGTCGCCGACACCCGGCCCGGCTGGGCCCGGCTGGGCTCGCTCACGCTGCGCCACCGCCCGGCCCCGGATAGCCGGCCGGGCGGCGCGGTGACGCTCGGCATCCGGCCCGAGGAAGTGCGGATCGGCGCCGCCGCCCGGGAGGCCGAGAACCGCCTGATGGCGCGGGTGACGAGCGTGCAGTTTCAGGGCGCGTTCACGCGCCTCGGCCTGTGCACGGCGGGGGACGGGGGCCCGGCGCTGGAGTGCGACCTGGCCGCCACGGCGCTCGCCGACCTCGAGATCGAGGAGGGCGCCGAGCTGCCGGTGGCGCTGACCCCGGGAGCGTTGCGCGCCTTCGTGATGGCGCCGGCCGGAGCCTGAGCGTGGCGATGGGCCGCGCCGGCGCCATCGCGGATCGCCTCGTCGGCCGGCCCCTGAACGTCGAGCGGTCGGCGGGCTACGCCCTCCTCGCCGTCTTCGGCGCGTTCCTCTACGTGTTCCTCGTCTGGCCCATGGCCCAGGTGCTGTGGCGGAGTCTGCTCGACAACGACGGGCGCTTCATCGGCCTGGCGAACTACCTGCGGTACTTCCGCACGCCGGCCATTGCGGCGTCGATCACCAACAGCCTCACCGTGTCGCTGATCGCGATGGTGCTGACGGTCGGTCTCGCGTTCATCTACGCGTACGCGCTGGCCCGCACGCGGATGCCGGGGCGGGGGTTCTTCCGCGTCGTCGCCATGCTGCCGATCTTCGCGCCGTCGCTCGTCTCGGCGATCGCCTTCGTCTACGCCTTCGGCAACAACGGCATCGTCACCCGCCAGACCGGCATCAACATCGGCATCTACGGCGCCAAGGGCATCGTGCTCGCCGAGACCTTCTACTGCTTCCCCCACGCGATGCTGATTCTCATGGCAGCCCTGGCCGCCGCCGACGCCCGCCTGTACGACGCCGCCTCCGCGCTGGGCGCCTCCCGCCTCAAGATCTTCCTGACCGTGACGCTGCCGGGCGTGAAGTACGGCCTCATGAGCGCGTGCTTCGTGGTCTTCACCCTCGTCATCACCGACTTCGGCGTTCCCAAGGTGGTCGGCGGCAAGTTCTCGGTCATGGCGACCGAGATCTACAACCAGGTGATCGGCCAGCAGAACTTCACGATGGGCGCCACCGTGTCGGTGGTCCTGCTCGTGCCCGCCGGCCTGGCGTTCGTGGTGGACCGGCTGGTGCAGCGGCGGCAATACGCGCTGGTCAGCGCCTCGGCCCGGCCGCTCGAGCCGGGCCGAGGCCGCGCGACCCAGGCCGTGTTGTTCGGCTACTGCAGCGTGATCGCGGCGGGCGTCCTCGGCATCTACCTCGTGATCTTCACCTCCTCGGTCGTGAGCCGGTGGCCCTACGACTTCGCGCTCACGCTCAAGCATTACCGGTTCGACACCGCCGGGGGCTACACCGCGCTGCTCAACAGCGTGCGAGTGGCCACCCTGACCGCGGTGGCCGGCACGCTGATCACGTTCGCCGGCGCCTACCTGGTGGAGAAGTGCCGGACGCGGGCCAACGGCGTGCTGTACATGCTGGCCCTACTGCCGGTCTCGGTGCCGGGCATGGTGCTCGGGCTGGCCTACATCTTCGCGTTCAACGCGCCCGGCAGCGTGCTCAACACGCTGTACGGGACCCTGGCGATCCTGGTCGTGTCCAACCTCGTGCACTACTTCACCGTGCCGTTCCTCACCGCCACGACCTCGCTCAAGCAGATGGACGCCGAGTTCGAGAACGTGTCGGCCTCGCTGGGCGTGCCGTTCTACCGGACGTTCTGGCGGGTGACGGTGCCCATCGCGCTGCCCTCGATCGTCGGCATCAGCATGTACTACTTCCTGAATGCCATGGTGACCCTGTCGGCTGTCGTGTTCCTGGTGGCGCCGGGAACCGAGCTGGCCGCCGTCTCGGTGCTGCTGCTCGACGACGCCGGCGAGAGCGCGCAGGCCACGGCCATGTCCGTGCTGATCATCGGTGTCGGCCTGCTGGTGCGGTTCGTGTACTGGGCCTTGCTGCGCGGCGTCACGCGGCGCACGCAGGCGTGGACCGCCCCGGCGCCGCCCTCGGCGGACGCCTGACCGCCTCGCTCAGGGCCTGGTACGATCCGGCCGGCGCGCGGAGGCGCGCGTGAGGAGTCGCCCATGAGGATCGAGACGCTGGCCGTGCACGCCGGTCTCCGGGTGGACCCGGCGACCGGAGCCGTCGCCCCGGCGCTGCACACCGCGACGACATTCGAGCACGAGCCGGACAGCAGCGCGCCGCGCGGGTATATCTACAGCCGCACCGCCAACCCCAACCGGGACGCCCTGGAGGCGTGCCTGGCCGAGCTGGAGGGCGGCGCGGCGGCCGCCGCATTCGCCTCCGCCTCGGCCGCGACGGCCGCCGTGTTCCAGGCGCTGGCGCCAGGCGATCACGTAGTGGCGCCGCTGGACGCCTACTTCGGCACCGGCAAGCTGCTCCGCGACACGTTCGCCCCGTGGGGCTTGGTCGTGGACTTCGTGGACATGACGGACGCCGATGCCGTGAAGGCGGCGCTCACGCCCCGGACGAAGGTGGTGTGGATCGAGACGCCCTCGAACCCGCTCTGGCGCGTCACCGACATCGCGCATGTGGCCGCGCTCGCCCACGACGCCGGCGCCCGCTGCGTCTGCGACAACACGGTGGCGACGTCGGTGCTGCAGCGGCCGTTCACCCACGGCGCCGATCTGGTTCTCTACGCCACGACGAAGTATCTCGGTGGCCACGGCGACGTGACGGGTGGCGCCGTCGTCGCCCGCGCGGGCGACCCGTTCTTCGAGCGGATCCGCGCGATCCAGGGCTCGGGCGGCGCGGTGCCGTCCCCCTTCGACTGCTGGCTCGTCCGCCGCGGCATCCGCACGCTGCCGTGGCGCATGCGCGCGCACTGCGACAACGCGCTGCGGGTGGCGACGTTCCTGGCCTCGCACCCGCGTGTGGAGGCGGTGCATTACCCGGGGTTGCCGTCCCATCCCCAGCACGTCATCGCGCGGCGGCAGATGACCGGCTTCGGCGGGATGCTCTCGGTGCAGGTGGGGGGCGGGCGCGAGGCGGCGTTCGCGGTCGAGCGCAAGGTGCGCGTCTTCACCTGCGCGACCAGCTTCGGCGGGACCGAGAGCCTGCTCGAGCACCGCGCCTCCGTCGAAGGCGCAGCGACGCGCTCCCCCGACGATCTCCTGCGACTGTCCATCGGCCTCGAGCATCCCGACGACCTGATCGAGGATCTCGCCCAGGCCCTGGGCTAGCGTAGACGGCCGACAGAGCATCGGAGGGATACCAGACCACCGCCGGCAGGGAAGCCAGCCTGACCGCCCTACCCAACGCGACCGGCGTGATCGGCCTCGCCGACGTCCCTGGCGAAAGAAGTCGCGACCAAGGGCATTCTTGTACATGCCGTTTGCCCCCGCTCTCATCGGGCCCGTCCACGAGCTCGCGGGGACGGGCGACCTCCTACCGGGCGGGGGTCATCGGTCAGATGGGGCGCCGGCCCTGGATCACGCGCAGCAGCACGACCACGAGTGCGATGACCAGCAGGATGTGGATGAAGCCGCCCAGCGTGTACGAGCTCACCATCCCGAGCGCCCACAGGATCAGCAGGATCACGAAAATCGTCCAGAGCATACCGGCCTCCCTTTTGAAGCGGGGGGCCTCGACCTGGCCCCACACGCCCCGTTCACGCCTGGTTCTCTTGCAGGGCAGTGCGGGTTCCGTGCCAGCACGCTGGGTACCCGCTTCCCCCCGCCTCAGCGGCGGGTGGTGAGCGCATATTGAAGGATGGCGACCTTCGAGAAGGATTCCGTGATCTCCCCGGCCAGTGTCATGCGAACGACCTCGTCGAGCGGCAGGATCGCGCGCTCGAAAAACTCGTCGTCGTCGGCGGGCAGGGGATCGGGCGTCAGGCCGGTCGCGACGTAGCAGAGCGCGGTCTCGTCGACGTATGCGGCCGACGGATAGAAGCGGGTGAGGAACTCGATCCGCTCGGCCCGGTAGCCGCCTTCCTCGCGCAGCTCGCGCTGGGCCGCTGCCAGCGGGTCTTCGCCCGGGAGCACACCGCCGCCCGGCAGCTCCCACGACGGACCGCGCTGCAGGTGGCGATACTGCCGCACGAGCAGCACCCGGTTCTGCTCGACCAGCGGCAACACGCCCACGGCGACGCCCACCACCAGGATCGGATAGATGCGTTCGCTGTCGTCGGGCAGCCGCCAGGCATCCTCGCGCAACGCGAGCCTGCCACGTGTGTAGCGTACGGCGGAGCCAAGCGGGGTCCACGAGGCCATCGGGGCCGTATGGTATCGTAGAGCCCCATGCCGAAGGAACGACACGTCGACGCGCTCATGAAGAAGCTCGTGCAGACGATCGCGGCGTCGCTCACCGCCACCGAGGCCGCGCGCGATGCGGTGCAGGAGATCCTCAAGCGCGGGGCCGACACCGGGATTTTCTTCGCCGGCGCCAAGAGCCGCGGCGCGTTCTCCGCCGAGCTGACGCCCCAGGACAAGGAGTTCCTCCGCGCGGTGTCGATCAAGCCGGAGCGCTGAGCCCGGTGCGGCTCGCGATCCTGGCGCTGTCGATCGTGATCATCGTCATCGCTCTGCTCCCCCTTCTGCGTCGCCGCCGTCCGATCCTGGGCGGGCAGCCGCGCATGTCGAGCGACGAGCTGGTGAAGGATCCGGTCTGCGGCACCTACGTCGTGCGCTCGCGGGCGGTGAGCCGCCCCGCCGCCGAGGGTGCCCGGTATTTCTGCAGCGCCGAGTGCGCCAGCCGCTTCGCCGGCTGACCCTGCCGTTCGCGTGCCCTCCCCCGATCCCTGGCGCGCGCTCGACGCCCAGCCCAACGTCGCCGCGCTCATCGCGGGCCTGGAGGCCCGGGGGGGGACCCCGACCCAGGTCCGCCTGCGCCGGCGCTTCCTCCGCTTCGTCCCCGTGCGTCCACGTGATCGTGTGCTCGAGGTCGGCTGCGGCTCCGGCGTCGTCCTCCGGGACCTGGCGGCCATGGTGGGCCGGCGCGGTGCCGTCGTCGGCGTCGACACCAGCCGCACGGTGCTCGCCGCCGCACGGCGTCTGTGCCGGCCGGCGGCCGGCCGCGGGCGGATCGCGCTGCGCCTCGCCGACGCCGCCCGGCTGCCGTACGCGGCCGGCCGCTTCGACGCCGCGCTGGGCATCACGGTGATCCTGCACGTGGCCGACCCGATCGCCGTCGTGCGGGAGATGGCGCGAGTCATCCGGCCGGGCGGGCGCGTCGGGCTGCAGGACCAGGACTTCGGGATGGTGGCGGTCACCCATCCGGATCCCGCGCTCACCGATCGCATCCTGGACGGCGTGGTCGAATACCTCTACGAGGAGCCCTACAGTGGGCGCCGCCTCCCGGGCCTGCTCCGTGCGGCCGGGCTGGAAGGCGTGCGACTGCTCACGGACGTGTTCCAGGACACCACGCTGGAGCCGTGGACCAAGACCTTCCTGGAGCGGCGGGCCGCGTACGCGGTGCGCTTCGGCCTGGTCGACGCGGTGGCGGCCCAGCGATGGCTCGACGGCTTCACCGCGCTCGTCGCGGCCGGTGCGTTCGTGTTCACGATGAACTACTACGGCGGCGTGGGCGTCAAGCCGTGTTGAGCTTTCCCCCCGCCGGCCCCCTGCGCCTCGCGGTCGCGCTGCTGGCCGTCGGCGCCGGGGCGCTGGCAGGCGCGGCGGCCGAACGGCCCAAGCTCGACGGGGCGGCGGCGCTGCGGCACGTCGAGCGGCTGGTGGCGATCGGCCCGCGCGTCGCCGGCACGCCGGGCGGGGCCCGCGCCCGCGAGTACATCGTCGGCGAGCTCGCGCGCGTCCCGGGCGTGCAGGTGCAGGTCAAGCCGTTCGAGGCCGACACGCCGCTGGGGCGAAGGACGATGGCCAACGTCGTGGGCGTGCTGCCGGGCCGGCGTCCCGACGTCATCATGCTCGGTGGACACTACGACACGAAGCTCTTCACGGCGTTCACGTTCGTGGGGGCCAACGACGCCGGTTCCAGCACCGCGCTGCTGATCGAGCTGGCCCGCCGCCTGGCCGCGGCTTCCCGCGATTACACGTACTGGCTCGTCTGGTTCGACGGCGAAGAGGCGTTCGTCGCGTGGACCGACCGCGACAGCCTGTACGGCTCCCGTCGGCTCGCCGCGGACCTGGCGCGGGCCAGGCAGTTGCCCCGCGCCCTCATCCTGGTGGACATGATCGGCGACCGCGATCTCACCCTCCGCCGCGAGGCGCACTCGACGGCATGGCTGACCGACATCATCTGGGACGCGGCGGCCCGGCTCGGGCACGGCCGCCACTTCCTGCGCGACACCATCCCGGTCGAGGACGACCACGTGCCGTTCCTGCGGGCCGGAGTGCCGGCGACGCTGCTCATCGACTTCGACTTCCCGGCGTGGCACACCGCCGAGGACACGCTCGACAAGGTCTCGGCTCGGAGCCTGGCCGTGGTGGGGGACGTGCTGCTGGAAGCGCTGCCCTCGGTCGAGCACTACCTGTCGCGCCAGGGCGGCCGCCCGTGAAATAATCCCGGCATGCCCCGCATTCGCGAGATCGACGAGCCCGGTGACGATCCCATCCTGCAGGAGACCTGGGCCCGGGAGCAGCAGCTCTTCGGGACCGTCCTCAACCCGACGAGGATCCAGGCCCACACCCCCGGCATCATGAAGGCGGCCAAGCAGCTCTCCGTCGCCGTGGAGCGGTCGGGTCTGCTGCCGCCGCAGCTCCTGGCACTCGTCTACCTGCGCGTCGCCGTCATCAATGGCTGTCCATTCTGAATGGACATCAACGCATCCCGGGGGATGCAGAGCGGCGCGACCGAGGACAAGATCCGGGCCGTGGACCAGGCGGCCACCAGCCCGCTCTTCGACGAGGCCGAGCGCGCAGCGCTCGCCTATGCCGAGGCGATGACGACCACCGGGCAGCGGGTCGGCGACGAGCTGTTCGCCCGCGTGCGCACGCACTTCGGCGAGGCCCAGGTCGTCGAGCTGACCGCCGCCATCGCGCTCGAGAACTTCCGCAGCAAGTTCAACGTGGCGCTGGGCATCGAGGCCCAGGGGTTCTGCATTCTGAGATAGTTAGCCCGCATTCCGCGCGCTGCTGACGGGCGCGATCGGGACCGCTGGTTGCGCCTGGGTTGCGGCCGGTTGCGGCATCCACTTCGCGTGCGTCCTGAGCAGCCCCGACGCCGACCGCCACCCGCCCTGCTGCTGCACGTAGAGCAAGGGGGCGTTCCGCGAGAGCATCGTCGACGCCCACGCTCGACGATCACGTGGCCGCGCGTTCCCCGGAATTTCTGCGGTGACCACGGCACCCCCGGTTCGGCGACGGCGGCGGCTGAAGGGCAAGCGATCCGCGCGTCTGCGGATCAACGGCAAGCGACCAGGGCGCCTCGTGCTCGAGGAGCGGGCGGTGCGCGCGCGGCTCGGCGCGGGCGTGACGCCTGACGCCCAGCTCAGCGTCGAGGTGATCCGCGCGCGGGCTTGGGAGTGCGTGCGACTGCGGCGGCGCGACAAGATACCCGATGGCCCGAGCTGGCGGATCACCAAGGACGCCGACACCCGTGGCGGACTGGTTCGCGGCCGGCGCGAATGTCGGGCTCGTCTGCCACGAGCGGACGGGCGTGGTCGTGCTCGATCCTGACCACGTGCTCGCGTAGGCCGACATGCTCGACACGCTGGGCCAGCCATGCGGACCAGCAGCAGGATGTGGGCCGCGTGCTGAGCGTTCGTATTCCAGACCTTGCGGCCGTTGACGACGTAACGGTCGCCCCTTAAAAGCTTGGCCCGGGTCTGGATGCGCGAGGTGTCGGTGCCGGCGTTGGGCTCGGTCACGCTGAACGCCATCACGCTCTCGCCGGTGGCCACCCGGGGCATGTACTTGCGCTTGAGCGCCTCGATGCCGTGCTTGAGGACCGACATGGGCGGGAACGTGTAGAATTGGACGGGTGAGCAGCCGCTGGTGCCGGCGCCGGAGGCAGCGATGTCGTGTAGCATCAGCGCGGCCTCGGTGACGCCCAGCCCCGAGCCTCCGTACTCCTCGGGGAGGATCACGCCCAGCCAGCTCGCCTGGGCGAACGCCTTCACGAATTCCGACGGGTACTCGGCCTTGCGGTCCTTCTCCAGCCCAGTACTCCGGCGCGAAGGAGCGGGCGAGGCTCGAGACCTCCTTGCGAATCAGCTCTTTGCTGCTCGGTCAGCGTGAAAGTCCATGGCACCTGCCTCGGTGACGTTTGCTCGATTCTCCTCTGACGTGCGGTCCGGCTCCGGGTAGGATAGCGGCCCGGCATGCACCCCCCTCCAGCCCAGTTTTCGTGGAGCGCGACCCTCCAGGGTCTGCGCCATCCAGGACCGCCGCCCCCAGGGCTCATCGGCATCGCACTCCTGTTGCTGACGGCCTGCCTGGCCGCGGTCGCGATCCTGCTCTGGCTCGGCCTGGCCTGGCGCGGCGATCCTCACCGCTACTTCCGCGAGTGGACGGTAGGAACCTACCTCTCGTTCGTGAATCTCATCGCCTCCGGAGCGGTGGCCGGCCTCGTCGCGCTCCGGCTCCACCCATTGCCATTCGCCCGCTTCTGGTGGATCGCCGCCGTGGGCTTCGCGTGGCTGGCGCTCGACGATCTCTTCGTCCTGCACGAGGGCATCGACCGTGCCGTGCACGCGCGGCTGGGGCTCGATCCCCACAATCCGCTCACCGACCACCTGGACGACGTCATCGTCGCCAGCTACGGTGTCGCCGCCCTGTGGCTCGCCTATCGTTACCGGGTCGACCTCGCGCGGCTGCGCTGGATGGCGCTGGTCCTCGGTCTCGCCTTCCCCCTCTTCGTGGGCATGGTCGCGCTGGACATGACGCACCTGTCACACACGGTCGAAGACTGCCTGAAAGTCGTGGCCGGTACGCTGATCCTGGTCGGCTTCGTGGCCGCGCGGCTCGAGATAGCCGCGTGGGAGACATTGACGGATCGCCGCCCGAAAGTGCTCGATGACGTACGTTGAGCGGATGATCGGCGCCGCACGCCTGGACCCGCGCGCTTTCGAGGAGATCGAGGCCGACGGGTCGCCACGCCCGAGTTCGAAGCTCTGGCCAAGAAGCTCCATGCGGAACATCTTCAGGTGTTGGACCGCAAGGTTGGCCACCTGCTCTACGCCGCCGTGAAGGCCCTCACGAAGAATCTCAAATCAAAAGACTGGCGATGCCGGGCCTCCAGCAGCCGGCGACACTTCTTCGCCGGCTCGCGCCGCGGCCGCCGCCGCCGCGTCGTTCGCCCCCTCGTCCTCGCCCGTCTGTCCCGACGACGCCGACCCGACGCCTTCGCCCTCACCGACCCCCTGGCCGGTTTCGCCCCCGCCGAAGTACGTGCGGCCCGCACGGGAGCGTTCCGGCTGGACGCCGGACGGCGGGGGCACCGCGCGGTTGATCGCCTCCATGGTGTAGTCAGCCGCCTTGAGCGCCGCCATCATCTTCGCCACCGCCTCGCAGCCGTCCGTCACCGCGCCCTCGAGCCGGTCCAGGTCCATCTCCCGCGTGGCGCCGAGCTGCGCCTCGCGCAGCCCGATCCGCGTAGTTCTGCCCCGTGCCCGCCATCGTTCGCTCGGTCGTCATCGCACCAGCTCCTCTCGCGGCCCCTGGGCCTGCGCCCCTCCCGCCGCGGACCGGATGCCCGGCCGCCGCAGATGCGCGCTCGCCCCCGCCACCCCCCGGCGCTTCAACCCCCACCGGAACGCCGCCACCGGAACCCGGCGGAATTTCCAGCAGGGCTTGCCCCCCCGTCGTCGTCTCCCGCCGCCGCGCCACCCCCAGCCGGGCCATCCGCCGCCACGTCACCGGGTCCGCCGACCACACCGACACCTCGCCCGCATCCCGCTCCCACCGGATCGCCGTCTCCTGCTCGGCTCTCGTGAGGCCCATCTACCGGCCCTTTCTCGGGGGGGTCAGACTCCACCTCGCTCCCCCGGTATTGCTGCGTGCGTGTCGTGACGAGAAACGCCCTGCTACGTGGGGTCCGCGGAGCGTAGAGACGATCTGGCGAGGGGGGTCGGAGGCCGGAAGGGCGAGTGGCCCCAACAACCGCAGCAAGTTCAACGTGGCGCTGGGCATCGAGCCACGCGAGCAGGTCCACAGTGCCGCACGGCAACGGCGACGGGGGCCGCCCGGCTATAGGTTTGATCGATGGGGGTAGAGCCACTACACTTCCCAGAGCCGGCGGCACGGCCGCTCCGTGAAGCAGAAGCGTGTGGTAGGGGGGCCAATCATGGCTGAGAGGATTCTCAGGGTTGATCACGCGAAACACGACCGCCTCGAGCAGGTCACCTTCGATAACACGCGGCAGGTGCGCCGGATCCTCTACAGGGTCAGCTCCTATTGGACGATCGGAGTGGCGGCGCTGCGCCGCGGCGTAAGTCTTCGTTCCATGCTCGTCACGAAGTTCCCCTTCTGGTTCAACGATCTCCCGGAGCCGGCGTCGATCAGCGTCGAGCTGACGGACGCCTGCAACCTGAAGTGCGTCTATTGCAACAATCCTGGATTCGCCAATCCGAGAACGTTCATGACGGACGAGCTGTTTGATGAGCTCATTGCTCGATTGGCGGCCGTCCGATGTCCGCGCATCCGGGTTGGAGGCGGGGAACCCACTGTTCATCCCAAATTCGACCGGTTTTCGAAGCGTTTAGCCGAATGCACTCCCTTCCTCTCGATCGTGACGAACGGACAGTGGACGAACGGGAAGACGATAGAGACGCTCCTTGAGCACTATCAGCTCGTCGAGATCTCCGTGGATGCCGGGGGTCCAGCCATCTATGAGTCCTCGAGGAGGGGAGGGAGCTACGCGACGCTCGCCGAGAATATCGTGCGGCTCGGCGAACGCAAGAGGATCCTGCGATCGAGGGCGCTGATCAATATCCGCCTCATGGTTCGCCCATCGACCGTGGACCGGCTGACGGAAGAACGGCGACGATGGTCATCCCACTGCGACAGCATCATGCCGCAATATGTCATGAAACGACCCGAGACGGACTACGAGGACGATGTCTTTCACTCACCGCAGGTCCTCGCGGCCCAATTTCCCCGATGCACGCTGCCGTTCAAGGATCTGCAGATTCGCGCCAACGGCGATGTGCCTCTCTGTCAGGTGACCGGTAGCGCGACGGACAAGGCACGGAAGGTGATCATCGGTAGCATCGAACGCCACTCGATCGCGGAGCTGTGGCGCTCAGCCGCGTTGCGGACGGTACGCAATGCTCATCGCCGACGTCTCAACGGTGACATGGAGGTCTGCCGCGGTTGCAGCGGAAGATAGGTCACGAGCGCTGCGCTTCTGCAGGACGCGCTGAGGCCGTGCAACTACCACGCTCGCGGCGGACTCTCTACGGCAAGACCGACCGGTGTTGCGCGACCGAGGCCGACTCCCCGCGGGCAGACTGGGCGGACACAGCCGAGCCGGACAGCGGCCTCGCGCCGGCCCGGCTCGGCGACCAGACGGGCCACCGGTGTCGAGTCGTGGCATCATGAAGCCCAGGGAGGCCGTTCGACGATGAGGCGAACGCTGACGGTCCTGTGGCTGGCGACGCTGGTGCTGGGGGCGGCCCGGCCGGGTGCGGTCGCCGAGCTGCAACCGCTCATGGCTGGCTGGGAGAGGGTATTCTCGGTGAGCTGGCAGCCAGGCCAGTTCCGGGGACAGCCCAGCGTGGAGGGATACGTCAACAACATCTCGCCGTACCACACCAACAATATCCGGATCATGGTCGAGAGCCTCGATGCCGGCGGGCAGGTGACCAACCAGCAGGTCGCCTGGCTCCCGGGCGATCTGCTCGGCGGCGGCCGCCTCTTCTTCCAGGTGCCGACAGCACCGGCGTCCAGTTACCGGGTGCACGTCTTCTCGTACGATCGGGTGGAGCTCGACGGCAACTTCCGCTGAGCGGAGAAATCTTTTACTCTGCCCCGGTAGGCCACTACCGCGCCGGCGGCGCCGTCGGGCCGCAACTGGCTGCCCCGGCAGGACACGGCGGCGGCAAGCCGCGTGCAGGCGGGTGAACCGATGCCAGTGCCAGGACCGCTCAGTGGCTACCAGGTGCTCGTCGTCGAGGACGACACCGACTCCCGGAACGCCATCCAGCTCACGCTCGAGGCCTCGGGCGCCAGCGTGGTCACCGCGGCCAGCGCGAGTGAGGCCCTCGCCTCCATGGCCGCCCGGCCGTGCGACGTCGTCGTCAGCGATCTGGCGATGCCCGACCAGAGCGGATTCTGGCTCATCGCGAAGATCCGCCAGCTTTTTCCCCGGCGTCACGTTCCCGTGATCGCCGTCACCGGGCACCCGTTTCCTGCCGACGGGGTGCGGCGCGCGGGTTTCGACGACGTCATGCAGAAGCCCCCCGATCCCGACGCCCTCTGTGCCGCGGTGGCGGCGCTCTTGTCGGAGCGCGGTACATCGAAGCCCGTCGACGAATAGAACGCTCGCGCGCCCGCCCCACTCAGCCGCCCGCGGCAGCAAGCCCATTGTGTCGGTCTGGGTTTTTCGTCATCATGAGCGCCGGCTCACCCGCCCTCCGCTCCGCGGTCCTCGTCCCGGCCGGCGTGGCGCGCCTGCCGGTGTCGGCGATGCGAGCCGGCGCTCTCGCCGCCTCGCGATGAGCCGGCCCCTCGTCGACATCCGGCTCGACGCGCTCTGCACGCGGCAGGGCCGCCCGCCCGGGCTCGACCGGGTGTCCGTCCACGTGCGGTACGGAGAGTTCTTCACCTTCCTGGGGCCGCCGCACTCCGGCAAGACCGACGTGCTGAAAGCGGTCGCCGGCTTCATGCCGACCACGGCCGGCCGGATCCTGGTGGACGGTCAGGACATCGGGGCCCTGTCGCCGGGCCGGCGCTCCGTCGGGTACGTGTTCCAGGAGGGGGCCTTGTGGCCGCACCTCACCGTGCGCCAGCACGTGGCGTTCGGCCTCGAGCAGCAGGAGATGGCGGCGGCCGAGGTCGCGCAGCGCGTGGATGTGGTGGTCGCCCGTCTGGGGCTGGGCGCCTGCGTGGACCGCCGGCCGCCCGCGCTCACCCTTGCCGAGCAGCGCCGCCTGGCACTGGCCCGGGCGCTGGCCGTCGAGCCGCGTGTGTTGCTCCTCGACGAGCCGCTCGCCCACCTCGATCCGCTCGCCCGCAAGACACTGCGGCTGGAGCTGGCCAAGCTGCATCGCGACCTCGCCGTCACGACCATTCACGTCACGCGCGACGCCGCCGACGCCCTCGCGCTGTCTGATCGCCTGGCCGTGCTGCACGCCGGGCGCGTGCAGCAGGTCGGCGAGCCGGCGGACGTCTACCAGCATCCCGTCAGCCGGGACGTCGCCGAGGCCCTGGGCCCGGCGAACTTCCTGCCGGTGCGAGTGATCGAGGTGCGCGATCTCGGGGTGGTGGTGGAGACCGACGGCGGCCATCGAATCCCGGTGGCCGGGCTGGGGGCCTACGGCAACGGCAGCCGGGGGCTGCTCGTGCTCCGGCCCGAGCTGCTCGTGCTCACCGAGGCCTCGATGGCCCGCGGCCCCGGCCTACCCGGCACCGTCACGCTCCGCGTCTTCGAAGGGGCCCGCCACCTCTATGAGGTGGATATCGGCGCCGGTCAGCTCGTCCGCGTCGAGCTCTCGTCCTCTCTCGGCGATCGGATCTTCCGGGTGGGCGATCGCGTCCGCGTCGAAACCTCGAGCGACACCGTCGTCATCGTGCCGGAGCCGTGATCGCGCGCGATCTGCAAGACCCACGGTGCGCGGGACACTCGCAGGGTTCCGCGCCGGGGTTGGAGCGGGGAGCCCCACGCTGATCTAGAACACGTACGTCTTGTCCTGTTCCACCATCGCGATGCGGGCGCCGACCATCCCCAGCTCCTCGCCGATCTCGTCGTAGAACTGCGGCTTGACGTGGAAGATGAGCACGGGCACGTCGTCGGGCAACTTGTCGAGCTCGGCGCGGATCAGCTCCGGCGTCATGTGGCGGGCGATGTCGGCGAGGCCCGCCATCCGGTTGGGGAAGGCGCACTCCAGGATGACGGCCCGTAGCCCGCTGACCTCGCGCGCGGCCTTCCACAGCGCGTCGGTGGGACCGGTGTCGCCGGAGTAGATCAGGGCGCTGGCGCCGTCGTGGACGATGAAGCCGCTGGTCGGCACGGTGTGGTTGACGGGCACCGGCGTCACCCAGTGATCGCCGACCCGCTGCTCGGCGTCCTCGGCCAGGGACCGGAACCGGAGCACGGGGGCCTCGATGGGCAGGCGCGTGAAGTCGGGCCACACGGTATCGTTGAAGATCGACGTCCGCAACGCCGTCACCACCGGCTCCAGGCTCGCGATGGTGAGCGGCCGCTCCCCCTCGCACAGCGCCAGCGTCTCGGTCAGGTAGGCGAGCCCGGCGATGTGATCGAGGTGCGAGTGAGAGACCAGGGCGTGCTCGATCGTGAGCTGCTCCGGGGTAGACAGGGCACCGCCGACGGTGCCGCCATCGATCAGGAGCCGTTCGTCGACGAGGAAAGCGGACGGGCGCTGCGCGAGTCCCTCGGCTCCATACGCGCCGAGCACTCGGATCTTCATTTGTCGGTGATAGTAGCATACAGTGACGGTGATGCACGGCGACCGGGCATGGAGTTCATGCTGACGCGGTATTTGACTGGCATCGGGGCGGCGGTGCCGGTAGGCCTTCTCGGCATGGCGTTGACCGCCGTCGCGTCCCTGGGCTTCCTGCGCCGGCGTCGTGGCGACCGTCGCCTGGCGGCTGGCTTCCCGCCCCGGGTGCGCAAGAGGCTCGGACACGAGCCGATCGATCTGGCGCCGAGCCGGCGCCTGATCACCGTGCTGTCTGCCGATCTCCGCGACCTCAGCGGACTGGCCGAGACGCTGGCGCCCGACGCGGTAGCCGAGATGCTGCGCGAGTATGTCGCCGAGACGTCCGAGGCCGTCTTCCAGCATGGGGGCACCGTCGTCACCTGTGTCGGCAGTCGCGCGGTGGCCGTCTACAACGCGCCGCTGGACGATCCCGACCACGCGGCGAACGCCATCCGGACGGCGCTCGAGTTGCACCAGCGGATCCTGCAAATGTCGGCACGGTGGCAGCCGCAGCTGGGCACCGTCATGCGCATCGGGATCGGCCTCGCTACTGGCGAGGCTGTCGTGGGCCTGATGGGCCCCGAGGATCGCCTCGCCTACACGGTGCTCGGCGCCCCCGTCGATCGCGGTGCCTACCTGCAGGCGCTGACCGCGGAGTACGGAGTGGCCGTCCTCGTCGATGACGCCACCCGCTGCGCCCAGAGCGCCGGCGTCATCACCCGGCGCCTGGGCGAGGTGCGGGGGCCGGGCGCCACCGCGCCGGGGACCATCCACGGCGTGCTGCCGGCCGACAGTCGCAAGCAGTCGCGCGCGGTTCTCGAAGTGGCGGCCACGCTCGTCCTGCTGGGCGCGGGGCAGACGTGCCTGGCGACCACGCGCGACGTGGGCGAGGGGGGGATGGCGCTCGGCGGTGTGCCGGCCGCGTGGGCGCCGGGCACGCACGTGGAGATCCGTTGCGAGGGCGGGTTGCTGCCCAGGCCGCTGCTGGCCGAGGGCGTCATCGCCTGGCGGCGTGGCGACGAGGCCGGCATCACCTTCGTCGGCTGCCATCCGGAGACGGCGCCGACCGTCGCCGGGTACGTCGCCGCCCGGAAGAGTCACGAGGTTGCTGGCACCTGGGCGCCGTGCTAGAAAACGCCTGATGTCCACTCGCGTGCCGGGAGGCTCATGAGCGCCGACGACTTCGACTATCCGATCATGGCACGGGCTCTCATCCTGGGCGACAAGGACACCGTCGCCCGCAAGACGCGTGAGGGGCTCGACCTCGCGATGGATCCCAAGGAGCTCATCTTCAAGGGCCTCATCCCGGGCATGGACGTCGTCGGCGAGAAGTTCCGGCGCAACGAGTACTACGTGCCCCAGGTGCTGCTCTCCGCGCGGGCAATGTACGCCGGCCTGGACCTGCTCAAGCCGCTCATCACGGCCGCCGCCAAGGCCGACGACTATTTCGGCATCGTGGTGATCGGCACCGCCCAGGGCGACCTGCACGACATCGGCAAGAACCTCGTGGCGATGATGCTGGAGGGGGCCGGCTTCAAGGTCGTCAACCTCGGCCGCGACGTCGCGCCCGAGAAGTTCGTGGCGGCGGTGGAGGAGCACGCCGCCAACATCGTCGGCATCTCGGCGCTGATGACGACCACCATGCCGGCCATGAAGCGCACGATCGATGCGCTGACCAAGGCGGGGCTGCGCGAGCGCGTCAAGGTCATGGTGGGCGGCGCGCCGGTGAGCCAGGCGTTCGCCGACGAGATCGGCGCCGACGGCTACGCCAAGGACTCGACGCTGGCGGTCGTCAAGGCCAAGCAGCTCGTCGGCGTCGGCGCCCGGGTGGGGCCGTGAGCCCGCGCGGCCGCGAAATCCTCGAGCGCCTCCGGACCGGCCAGACGCTCGTGTTCGATGGTGGCTACGGTACCATGCTGTTTGCCGCCGGCCTGCTCAACGGCGCCTGCCCCGAGTTGTGGAACGACACGCGGGCCGACGTCGTGGCGGGGATCCACAAGGCCTACTTCGCCGCCGGCAGCGACATCGTGGAGACCAACACCTTCGGGGGCAGCCGGCTGAAGTTCGACGAGTACCGGATCGGCGATCGCACCCGCGAGCTGAACGTCAAGGGGGCCCGGCTGGCTCGGGCGGGGGCGCCGGCCCACGGGTACGTCGCCGGCTCGATCGGCCCCACCAGTCGCCTGCCGCTCGACTACGCGCTCGACAACGGCGTCACCGACGAGGAGTACGAGGTGACGTTCCGCGAGCAGGCGGAGGCCCTCGCCGAGGGCGGCGTCGATCTCTTCGCGGTGGAGACGATGATGTTCCCGCAAGAGGCCACGGCCGCGATCCGGGCTTGCCGGGCGGCCGCGCCCGAGCTGCCGGTGATGGCGACGATGTTCTTCCAGTACGAGGAGAGCCACGACCGCGATCGCACGATGTGGGGCGAGAGCCCCGCCGACGTGGCCAAGAGCCTGCTGGCCGCCGGTGCCGACGTGGTCGGCATGAACTGCGGGCGAGGCCCCGACCGCGCGATCGTCATCATCCGCGAGATGCGCGCGGCCACCGACGCGCCGCTGATCGCCTATCCCAACGCCGGTCTGCCCGTCACCACTGCTGACACCGTCACCTACGAGCTCGGTCCGGAGGCGATGGCTCGTGACTACCCCGCGCTGCTCGACGCCGGCTGCAACATCGTCGGCGCCTGCTGCGGCTCCGACCCCGAGCACATCCGGCTGATCTCGGAGGTCGTGCGGCGCCGCCGTCGCCGCGGCGGCGAGGCTGGCCCGTGAAGGTCGTGCGACGCCGCAGCCGTACGTGAGCCTGCCGGTCCAGCTGCAGATCCTTCGCGACCTGCCGCTGGCGATCGACCCCTCCGAGGTACTGCGCTTCCAGGGCTACAAGCAGGGCCGCGACGTGCCCACGCCCGACGTGCTCGCGCTGTTCGAGGAGGCGCTGGCCGAGGGGCGGCGCCTGATGGCGCCGCGGGCGGTGGCCCGATGGGCGGGGGTGACCGCTCGGGACACCGACGTCCTGACGGTGGAAGGCGAGCGGCTGGCGATCCCGCGCATCGACGCGGCGTGGGGGGTGGTAGGGCACGTGGCGGTCGCCGTGTGCACGATCGGCGAGGCGCTCGAGTTGCGCGTGAGCGCGCTGTGGGAGGCGCGCGAGCTGGCGCTGGCCTCGATGCTCGACAGCGTGGGCTCGGGCGCGGTCGAGAGCCTGGCCGAACACGTCAACGACCTCCTCTGCCAGCAGGGCCTGCCGGACGTGCGCGTGACGAACCGCATCAGCCCCGGGTACGGCGACTGGGACGTCGCGGACCAGCGCAGGCTGTTCCGCCTCTGCCCCACCGACGCGATCGACGTGCGCCTCAACGAGGCGTGCGTGATGACGCCGGGCAAGTCGATCTCGCTGATGGTCGGCGCCGGGCCGGACGCCCGTGTCGACCACTACTTCAGCCAGTGCGCGCGGTGCTGGATGCGCGACTGCGCCTACCGCCGCGTCCCCATGGGGGCGGCCGTGCGCCGCGGATGATCGACGGGCGCCTGCCGTGGCCGCTCGTGTTCCAGGTGCTCGGCGTCCTCGCCGCCGTGGTGACCTTCGTCGCCACCTGGCCGTTGTGGCTGCTGACGTTCACCGCGCTCGTGATTGCCGCCGCCATGCTGCCCGCCGCGCGGCTGGGCGAGCGGTACCGGGTGCCACGTGGCGTGACGGTGCTGGTCGTCTACCTGGCGGTCGGCGGTCTCATGACTTTGATGGGACGGCTGCTGTGGCCCGCGCTCAACGAGCAGTTCACGCAGTTCATGGAGCAGCTGCCCAGGCTCATCGAGAACGTGAAGGGCTGGGTCGGCGATGTGCAGGGCTTCTTCAGCCGGTGGGGCGCCACGATGGGGGTGCCCAAGACCGGTGACCTGCAGGGCGCCGCCGGGACGCTCCTGGCGAACACCGTGCGGTTGACGGCCGGGACGGTGGGCGCCGTGTTCGAGCTCCTGGCCGTGCTGGTCATCGCGGCCTATCTCGTGATCGATGCCTCCGCCATCGGCCGCACCATGCTGAACCTCTTGCCGCCTTCGGCGCGCCCGGCTGCGACCCGGCTGGCGCCCGACGTGCTCAACCGCATCGGGGGGTACGTGCGTGGGCAGCTCGTCTCCAGCCTCTTCGTGGGCGCGCTCATCGCGGTTCTGCTCTCGCTGCTGGGGGTGCGCTACAGCCTGCTCATCGGCGCGATCGCGGCGGTCTTCAACATCGTGCCCTTCGTGGGCGCCACCCTGGCGGCGGGGCTCGCCGTGCTGGCCGCGCTCAACGAGTCGCTGACGCTCGCGGTCCTGGCCCTGGCGGCCATGATCGGCGCCCAGACGGTGGAGGGCAAGCTGCTGGCGCCGCACTTCGTGGGGCGCGCCACCGGGCTGCATCCCCTGGCCGTGCTGCTGGCGCTGCTGGTCGGGGCCCGCACGGCCGGGCTGATCGGAGCGCTGGTCGCCGTGCCGTTCCTGGCCGGTCTCTGGGAGATCGTGCGCGAGCTGTACGTCGAGCCCCGCCGAGAAGCCTGACGCCGTGGAGCAGGCGATCCAACTGTCCGGCGCCCTGCTGATCCTCGTCGCCTACATCGCCGGGCAGCGCGGCTGGCTTCGCCCCGACGCCGTGAGCTATCTCGTCCTGAACCTCGTCGGCGCGACGATCCTGGCGGCCGACGCCTGGTGGGGACGCCAGTGGGGGTTCTTCCTGCTGGAAGGCGTGTGGGCGATCATTTCGCTGAGCGGTCTGATCACCACGCTGCGGAGCTTGCGCCGGCCGTCGCTGCCCTGACCGGGGCCCGCCGCCGGGCGGGCGACCGCCCCCGGTGTCCAGTGTTAGGATGCGATTCATGTCGATGGGGAACATCATCCTGGTGGGGTTCATGGGGGCCGGCAAGTCGGTTTGCGGCCGTCTGCTGGCCCGGCGGCTCGGCCGCTGCTTCGTCGAGACCGACGACATGATCGTCGCGCGCGACGGCCGGCCGATTCCCGAGATCTTCCAGCAGGAGGGCGAAGATGGCTTCCGTCGGCTCGAGGCCGAGGTGGTCGAGGCGCTGCGGCTCAAGTCGAGCGACGTGATCGCGACCGGCGGCGGCCTGCCGTGCCGGGAGGGGCGCATGGACGCCCTGCGCGAGCTCGGCACGGTCGTGTGGCTGCGCGGCGACCCCGCCGAGCTGCTCGCGCGCGCCAGCCGCAGCGGCGCTCGGCCCATGCTGAGCGGACGCACGCCGGAGGACCTCGCAGCGCTCTATCGTGCCCGCGAGCCCTTCTATGGGCAAGCCCACCTGACCGTGGACACCGCCGGTCTGGGCGTCGACCAGGTCGTGGCGCGCGTCGTCGGCACGCTCCGGGATCCACATGCCGCACGCCTCTAGCCACTGGCTCGGCGAGGGCCCGATGGTCAGGCGTCGCAACGCTGGCGCCAATCTCATGCCGTCCTTCGGTCGCTTCGAGATCGTCACCGAGGTGCTCGATGGCGCCCACTGAGTCTCTGACCGAATTGGGAGTGCGCGAGGCCGCGGATCGCATCTGCAGCGGCGGCTGCTCGTCCGAGGCGCTCGTCGAGGCGTGTCTGGCCGGCCTGCGCGCGCGCGAGCCGGAGGTGCTGGCGTGGGCGCACGTCGATGCCGACGGCGCCCTGGCCACCGCCCGGGAGCGCGACGCCGAGGCGAAGGCCGGGCGCCCGCGCGGCCCGCTGCACGGCGTGCCGGTCGGCATCAAGGACATCTTCGACGTGGCCGGCATGCCGACCACGGCCGGCGCTCGCGAGTTCGCCCACACGCGCCCGACCCGCGACAGCGGTGCGGTGGCGCGGCTGCGCGCGGCCGGTGCCGTCATCCTCGGCAAGACGCACACCACGCAGTTCGCGTTCCGCGATCCCGCGCCGACGCGCAACCCGTGGAACCCCGCCCACACGCCCGGCGGCTCGTCCTCGGGCTCGGCAGCCGCCGTGGCCACGCGGATGGTGCCCGGCGCGATCGGCTCGCAGACGGTGGGCTCGATCCTGCGCCCGGCCGCGTTCTGCGGGGTCGTCGGCCTCAAGGGGCCGCATGGGCTCGTGCCCGTCGACGGCGTGGTGCCCCTGGCGTGGTCGCTCGATCACGTGGGCCCGTTCGCCCGCTCGGTCGGCGACGCCGCGCTGATGCTGAGCGTGCTCGCCGACCAGGTCGTCGAGCCGGCGACCGTGCAGGCGCCGCGGCTGGCGATCGGTCGCCAGCTGTTCGACCGCGCGGAGCCCGAGCTGCGGCGTCACCTGGACGCCGTCGTCGAGCGGCTGGCCGCGGCCGGCGCCCGCGTGAGCGAGCTCACGCTGCCACCGGCCTTCGCCGAGATCCACGCGGCCGGCCAGGTGATCCTCGAGGTCGAGGCGGCGACCTATCACGCGCCGACGTTCGCCAGGTACGCCTCCGATTACGGTCCGGGCATGGCGGAGATGATCCGGCGCGGGCTCGCGCGCTCGGGCACCGAGTACGTCACCGCCAACCGCGCGCGCCTGGCCTTCCGCGAGGTGATGATCCCGCTGCTGGAGGCGCACGATGCGCTGCTGTCCCCGGCGGCGCCGGGGACGGCGCCGGCCGGGCTCGGCTGGACCGGCGACGCCTCGCTGTGCGCGCCGTGGAGCTCGGCGGGAGTGCCGTCGCTCTCGCTGCCCACCGGCGTGGACGCCGCCGGGCTGCCGCGCGCTCTGCAGCTCGTCCAGGCCCCCGGTGGCCTCGCGCGCCTGCTCGGCGTCGCCACCTGGTGCGAGGGCGTCGTGCGCTTCGCGGCGCGGCCGGACGCCTGAACGGCCATGCTCGATCTCAAGATCGACGGCGCGACGGTGATCGACGGGACCGGGAGCGCGGGCAGCCGTGCCGACGTCGGGATTCGCGGCGAGCACATCGCGGCCGTCGGCGATCTGTCGCGGGAGCCCGCCGGCCGCGTGCTGAACGCTTCCGGCCGCGTGCTGGCGCCCGGCTTCATCGACATGCACTCCCACTCCGACTGGCGGTTGTGGGGCAATCGCCGCGCGGAATCCAAGATCCGCCAGGGCGTCACCACCGAGGTCGTCGGCAACTGCGGCTTCTCGCCGGCGCCGACCACGGTGGCGTTCCTGGACGACATGCGGCGCTTCGCGCTCTACATCCCGGCCGGCATGGACTTCTCCTGGCGCTCGGTCGGCGACTACCTGCGCGCGTTCGACCGCGGGGGGACCGCGCTCAACGTCGTGCAGCTCGTCGGACACGGCACGCTGCGGGTGGCGGCGATGGGTTTCGCCCGGCGGCCGCCCACCGCCGCCGAGCTGACCGCGATGCAGCGGATGCTCGGCGACGCCATGGAGGAGGGCGCCTGGGGGCTGTCCACCGGGCTCATCTACGCGCCGGGCTCCTACTCGACGACCGAGGAGATCGTGGAGGTCGCCAAGGCGGCCGTCCGCCACCGCGGCTTCTACGCCAGCCACATCCGCGGGGAGGGCGCCACGCTGCTGGACGCCGTGCGCGAGGCGATCCGCGTCGGCCGCGAGGCCGACCTGGCGGTGCAGATCAGCCACGTCAAGGCGGCGGGGCGGCCGAACTGGGGCAAGGTCGCCGACGCGCTGGCGCTCATCGACGAGGCGCGGGCCGAGGGCCTCGACGTCATGGGCGACGTCTATCCGTACACGGCGTCGAGCACGTCGCTGCGCACGCTGCTGCCCGACTGGGTGCTGGAGGGCGGCGTGGACGAGATGCTCGAGCGGATCGAGGACGCCGCCGTCCGCGGGCGGATCCGCAAGGAGCTCGAGGCGCCGGTCACCGGTCAGAGCCTCCTCGACCGCATCGGCTGGGACAGCATCATGATCGCCTGGTGTCCGAAGCGGAAGGACGCCGAGGGCCGCCGCATCGCCGAGATCGCCGCCGCCCGCCGGCTCGATCCGCTCGACGCCGTCTTCGAGCTCCTCGGCGATGCCCAGGGCGTGGCCTCGATGATCATGTTCCAGCTCGACGAGGCCGACCTGCGGCGCGCGCTCGTGCACCCGCACGTCATGATCGGCTCCGACGGCTCCGCCCTGGCCACGTCCGGCGAGATGAGCGCCGGCAAGCCCCATCCGCGCAGCTACGGCACGTTCCCCCGCGTGCTCGGTGAGTATGTGCGCGAGCAGCGCGTGCTGACGCTCCCGGAGGCGGTGCACAAGATGACCGGGCTCCCGGCGCGCCGGCTGGGCCTGCGCGACCGCGGCCAGATCCGTGTCGACGCCCGGGCCGATCTGGTCGTGTTCGATCCGAGGCGGGTCGCCGACCAGGCAACCTACGACGATCCCCACCGCTACGCGGTTGGCGTCGAGCACGTGCTCGTCAACGGCAGCCTCGTGATCAAGGACGGCGAGCACACCGGCAGCCTGCCCGGGCGGGTGCTCATGCCCCCATGACGGCGGCCCGCGTCGTTCCCGACCTGCTCACTCCGCTCGCCCGGGCGGCGTCGCTCGAGACGGGCCTCGGCCTCACGCTGCGCCGCCTCGTGCGCGCCACCGGGGCCGCCGCCGGGGCCGTCGGCTTCCGGCCGCCCCGCGGCGCACCGCTGGTCGTGGTGGCCGGCGGGCCGGCGGCCGTGACCGACGCGCTGCGCGGCGTCGTGAGCGAATCGACCGGCGGAGCGCGCCGGCTCACCGCCGCGCTCGGCCGCGCCCGACGCCGCGTGCGCTGTCAGCCTCTGGGCCCCGCGGGCCGGCCGCTGGGCGCGGTGGCCCTGGTCGGCCGGCCGGGGGCGCGGGGCCCGACCGCGCTGCCGGCCGGTTTCGGGCGTGAGCTGGGCGCGGCCGTCGAGCAGGCGTGGCAGCTGCAGCACCGCACCGCGCGCCTCGCCGTGCACAACGACCTCACCCGCCTGCTGGTCTCGGGCGACTCCGTCGACGACGTCCTGCGCGTGTTCGCCGAGGGCCTCGGCCGGCTGGTGGCGTTCGACTCCCTCGCCGTGGCGCTGCTGGACCCCGAGCGCCCCGAGTTCGAGGTGGTCGACGTCGTGCCGCGTCCGGTGCCGCGCGACGCGCGGGTGGGACTCGACCGTACCCTGCTGGCTCAGGTCGTGGCCAGCGCGGCGCCGGTCCGGATCGACGACCTCGACACGCCGGCGGTGCCGGAGGTGAGCCGGCAGGCGCTCGGCGGGCGCGGCCTGCGCTCGGCGC
>Ga0268386_10000162_pt1 | contig 39724 bp, 46 predicted proteins | sample RVTome_15_FD_200260 | JGI IMG/M metagenome (GOLD analysis project Ga0268386, IMG submission 200260) | Soil microbial communities from uranium-contaminated site in the Upper Colorado River Basin, Wyoming, United States - RVT150D86... ... | reverse complement strand
GGAGCGTTTCTGCACGCGCGCACGTTTCAGCTGCTGCATTACTTCAGCCATCCTGCGCGCGGACGCTGGATTTTGATGTGCTCGCAGAGCCGTGACGGCGAAGCGATGGCCCAGGTCGAGGAGCGCCTCGGCTTCCGTGTTGCACGCGGCTCATCGGGTAAGGGGGGTGCGCGCGCCCTCGTCGAGATGATCAAGGCGCAGCGGCGCGAGCCGGGACTGCACTCGTGTCTCGCGATCGATGGCTCGCGCGGCCCGCGCGGGATCGCGCAGCTCGGAATCCTGACGCTGGCGCAGAAAACCGGCGCCCTGCTGCTGCCGGTGGCCGCTTCGGCGCCGGCGGCCTGGATCTGGCAGAAATCCTGGGATCGCACGGTCGTACCGAAGCGCGGTGCGCAAGTCACGATCCTGCCGGGTGAGCCGATCGAAGTGCCGCGCAATCTCGATGCGACGGGGACCGAGGGTGTGCGGCTCGAGCTGGAGCGCTCGCTGCTCGCGATGCACGCGGAACTCGATGCGCAGGTCGGTTTCGCCGACACGCTGCCGTTGCAGGCGCTGGCGGTGCCCGCCGCGAGCGCGACATTCTCCACAGCCGGCGAACCTCGTCCGACCTGAGGCGGCGTTCACTGCAGAAGATGCCCTGGGTCCTGGGCCTGGCTGTCAAAGAGACGCATGCCACGCCTGCTGCAGGCTTTCCCGCTCCTCCGGCGTAAGGTTCGCACTGAAATGCAGCACGTGGTCGAGACGGATCTCCGTCGTGTGGAAATAGTCCTGCCGACAGCTCAGGTGGATGAAGCCTCCCGCCGCGAACTGCCCGTCCTGGTGGAACGTCAGCCTGATACGCCAGTCGTCGCGCGCTATCGGTTTGCGGCAGTGGCGGCATCTGGCCCGGCCGCTTGGCGCCTGCTCCGCGCCATCGACTCGCGGCAAACGCGTGTGTCTCTGGCAGTGGTGCGCGATATCGGCGAGCGATTCACGATCGACGACGGTCTGATCGGTGCCGGACAGTGCCTCGAGCAGTGGCGCCGGGCGCTTCCATGCGGCACACGCCGGATGAAACCAGACCGTCAGATCACCGTCTGCGAACGGATTCGGCAGGACCTCACCAAAGCGCATCTCGCCGCGCGCAATCACACCACCGCACCCGCGGCATCGGGCGCGGCCGCTGCTCGCGATCTCGAAAATGCCCGCCGAGCTCATCGCTCCATGATCTCGAGATGACGCACGAGACAGCTACCCGCTCGCCCAATCACCGTACTTCGGGGCAGCCTCAGGCGCCGAGAATCTCGTCGATCCGGCGCTGCGCGATCGGGTGGTAGCCGGGTCGCGCACGTGCATAGACCTCACTCGCCCATGCGCCGCGGCCGTGTTCGTGCAGCGCCTCGTACAGGTCGTAAATGAACTTGCCGCGGCCGACGCGCATCAGGAAGTCCTCGAGCGCAGGTAGCGCCGGCTCGTAACCGCCGTGGATAGCCTGCATGTACCAGGCAAAGGCGATCTCGGCATTCCTGCGATTCGTCAGGTCGAATGCGGTATCGAGTGCAGCGAGCTGTTCGGTGCTCAGGTCTGCCGGCAGCGTCTTGATGAAGTGCAACCACTCGTGCGTCGTCCACGGGCTCGTGTCGATGTCCTCGAGCGCGACCTCGCCTGCGAGCCATTGCTTCTGGAGTGCGGCGACTCGCTCGAACGCACCTGACGTCGGCTGCTCGATCGTGTCCGGGATGCCCTGCCCGTACAGCCACTCGTCGATTTCAGCCGCGGTGACGGCTCTCGGATCTGGCGCGATCAGGTGCTCTTCGAGGTAAGCTTGGAACTCCTCGGTCGTCACGCTCTCGAACGCGAACTCGTCGAAGTACTGCCGCAGGAACCCATCGAACGTCTCGCGGCCGAAGCGCTTCTCGAGAAACTTGAGGAAAAAGGCTCCCTTCACGTACGAGACGTCCGAGAATGCATCGTCGGGGTGCGCGAGATCGGCGGGCATCTTCAGCTGAGTCAGCTCCGGCCGTTCCGCATCGGCGACGTCCTTGCGCAGGTTTGCGAGGTCGAGCGCCCGTTCCATCGTGGCACGCTCCTCGCCATACAGGGCTTCCATGACCCGGTTTTCGACGTAGGACGTGAAGCCCTCGTTGAGCCACGCGTCCCGCCAGGTCGCATTCGTGATCAGATTGCCGGACCAGGAATGCGCGAGCTCGTGGGCGACGACGTTCGTCAGGCTCTTGTCGCCGGCGATCAATGTGGGCGTCAGGAACGTGAGTCGAGGGTTCTCCATGCCGCCGAAGGGAAAGCTGGGCGGCAGCACGATCATGTCGTAGCGGTCCCACCGATAGGGCCCGTACAGCGCGATGTTCGCATCCTCCATTTTCGGCGTGTCTTCGAACTCGCGCGCGGCGGCCTCGACGATCTCGGGTTCGGCATAGACGCCGATGTGTTCGTCGATCGCCTCGAACGCGATGTCACCGACGGCGAGCGCAATCAGATAGGCGGGCACGGGCTGGGGCATCGAGAAATGGTAGACGCCGTCGCGTACGGCCTCGGGATCCTGCTCCGCGCTCATCACGGCGAGCAGCTCGGGGGGTGTGCGCACCGTCGCCGAGTACGTCATCCGGACTGCGGGCGTGTCCTGGATCGGCACCATCGAGCGCGCATGGATCGCCTGGTTCTGGCTGTATAGAAACGGATGCTCTTTGCCCGCCGTCTGTTCGGGCGTGAGCCACTGCAGCCCCGCGGCACCCGGATCGGTCCGGTAGGCGATGCGCACCTTGTCGGCGTCAGCGGGGAGCGTGATCGTGAGCGGTGCGCCGAGCACCGGGTCATCCTCGCCAAGCTCATGCTCGACCGGGCGCCAGTCGTCTGTGTGCGCTTCGACACTGCGAATCTCGAGGTCGTCGGTATCGAGCACGAGCGTGCGCGTCGGCTCGTCCAGGCCACCGAGCGACAGCGTGGCGGTGCCCTCGAGCACTTGCTCCTCGAAATTGACGTCGAGATCGAGCTCCAGGTGTTCGACCCGCACGGCTCCGTAGTTCGAGTGCGTGAAAGCGTCTGCGCGGGCTGCGGGCTCTTCAGCCCCTGCATCGGCCGGCGGCGGCGCAGGCGGCTCCGTCTCCCGGCTGCATCCCGCGGCGACCAGCAGCAGTCCAGTCATCAGCACGTAACGCTTCATCGATCCCCCACAGGGTCAGCAGGCCAGCATGCAAAGGTCAGACGAGGCTGACGCGGCGCAGCGGCTCGCTGCCGTCCCAGTCGCGGGCTGCCTCGCGCACCATCGTGAAGAATTCGCGAATTGCCGGGCCTTCTTCGATCAGCTCGATCATCAAGCCGTCGTGCTGACCCGTATCGAGGAACGCGAAGCGGATCTCGCTGACCGCACCCCATTGCACGGTTTCGACCCCTTCGCGCGCCAGGCGTTCCCTTTCGGCGGCGACCGAGCCGCACATGACGCCGAGGTGCTGCAGCCCGCCCCGCTCCCGGCCTGCGAAGTCGGTATTCACGCAGCGCACATCGTTGTGCTGCTCGACGAGCTCGATCTGCATGTCGTCCCATTGCGCGAGCGCGGCCGACTGATCGACGGTCACCGGCTGGCCGCGGTAATAGAGCTCCGTAAACGGCGTGTGCTCGATCAGAAAGAACGGGCCGACACCGAGCGTGCGCGTCCAGTGATCGATGGCCCGTTGGATATCGGGCACCAGATAGCCCATCTGCACGATGGGTCCGAACGGTCGCCTGGTCATGACGAGAGCTCCGCGGCTGGGAAAGCTCCGCATGATACCGGGTCAGGGAGGCGAGGTCTGAGGGCCGAAGGGTCCGAGGACTCTTCGGCCCTCAGACCGTGATCAGCTCGTGCGGCAACGTGTGCAGGCACTCGGGCTCGCTCTCGCGGATCAGATAGCTGCTCTCGAGGTGGTACGGCGCGATTGAATGCCCGAAATACAGGAACTCGAAATTGACCACCGTATTCGGCTCGAGCTCGAAATCCTTCAGCCGCCCAAAAGCCGGATAGCTCGAGGGCAGTTCGATGATGTCGAGGCCGATCGAATGCAGGAACACGAGCGTCTTCTTCGGCGTCGGCACGTCCATCGCGTAGGCGAGCTCAGCGATTGCCGACCAGGCTTCATGGGTCGTCATGCCCGCCCGCAGGTGCTGCACGGATTCCTGTTGTGCGGCGGAGATCGTCGCGCAGATGCGCCGGTATTCGCTGGACGGCTCACCGACGTGCACGGTGCGCGAGACGTCGAATGCGTAATTCGAGTAGGTGCCCCAGCTCTCGAAGATGATGGTCTGGCCGTCCCGCACGCTCCAGTCGTTGTCCGCAAACATCAGGTCGGGAAAGTACTCGCCGCCGTACTCGGCGCCGAACTGCAGTGCCTTCTGCGCCGACAGCACGTTGGCGCCGCGTTCCTGAAGGTATTGCCGGAAGCGGCCAGCGACCTCGCGCCAGATCACGCCAGGGCGGATCATCGGGATGATTTCCCTGAGGCCCGCCTCGTTGAGCCGTGCGCCGTGCTTCAGGAATTCGATCTCCTGCTCGGTCTTCACCTTGCGGATGTCGAGCCAGACATCGTGGCCGTCGCTCGACCTCAGGCGCGGCAATCCGGCCCCGACGTGCGCTGCGAGACGCAGGTCGTCGAAGGCGACGCGGGCGTCGGCGAGGCCGAGTTCCGCGAGCGCCGTGCGCGTGCCGGTAACGATATCGGGCGCGAGATCGCCGACGACTCTTTCTGCATAGAGCCGTTCCATGTCCGCCTGCAGCGGGTCGAGCCGCACCGGCTCCGGCTCGCGCGCAATGTACGAGGTGTTCATGAACTCGGTCACACGAACCTGTGGAATCCAGGTGGGCGTCTCGAGCAGACCTGCGACTGCGAATTCCGGCACCACGAGCGTCGCCGGTCTGGCGGGATCGCGCGGCAAGATCACCGCAGCCTGAGGTTCCTGAAAGCCCCATTCGGAAATGCGCGTCCAGAAGCCCGACGCGTAATAGACGTTGCGCGCCGCGGAAGCGACCAGGGCATCGAGCCCGAGCGCATCCATCTTCTCGAGTGCGCGTCGATGATTCAGCAGCATCGGCTCAGCTCCGCCCGCCTGTGCGAACACAAGGGGCGAAGCTGTATCAACTGCCGATGCTGACGTCAATGCGCCGCAGCGCCGGAGCGACTGGCGTTCACTGGGAACGTTGACCGTCGAGGGCGGGCTCCTCGCGGCTCACGTCCTGCAACAGCAGCATGTCGAGCACGCGGTTCGAGGCGCCGTCATAGAAGCCGGTCGCGCTCGCATACGAGTCCGGATTTCTGAACGTGCCGAACAGGATGTCGAAGACCGGCAGGTCGGCATAGTTGTACCGATGAATTCCTCGTCCGTGGTGGATGCTGTGACTCTCCGGCCGCTGGATCAGATAGCCGAGCCAGCGGGGTGTGCGCAGGTTCGTGTGCTGGAACATGCCGAGGAAGTTCACGGCCAGCACGACCAGCGTGGTTGCTTCCGGTGTCAGACCGACCCCGAGCACGAGGCTCGCGCTCGTCACGAAAGTCCAGCCGATCATGTCGAGTGGCCCGAACCAGAAGGCACTGAACGAATCGAGGCGCTCGGCACTGTGATGCATCTGATGAAACGTGCGGAACAGCGTGTCGCTCGAGTGGATCGTGCGGTGATACCAGTAGCCGCAGAATTCGTACGCGAGCAGACCGACGAGCGCGCCGCCGAGGGTCCCGAGCGCGGACAGGTCTACGAGCTGAAAACGCCCGAGATACGTATCCCAGTAGAGCGGCAGATAGGACGAGACCAGGAAGAACACGGTAAAGCTTGCGAGCCCGCGTAGCGGCCAGGCGCGCACGCGCGGGAGCGGACGGCCCGGGGCAATGGCCTCGAGTGCGATCAGGATCGCGTACATCGCGAACACGGTCAGAGCAACCGGATTCAGGATCAGGTCGAGCGGAGTTGGCATGGCAGTGTCCTCGGCGACGTGAGTGATGTCGCGACGTTAGAGGTCGGCCGTGAACGGGCCGGGACGTCCGCCGTGAAAATTACGTGAATGTGTGCGACCGCCGGTCAACGATCGTCAGCGCATCGCCAGCATGATCAGCAACGCTGCCGTGATCGCGATCGCGTCCTCGAGAAAGGCAGCGGGGCGGTCGCGGCCGAACGCCGTCGCGAGCCGTGCTCGCAACGCGTGGCCGCCGAATGTGCCGAGGCATGCGCCCGCCACACCCGCAAGCGCTCCGAGCATCTCCGAGCCGCCTGCCGCAGCGAGGGCGGCGCCGCAGACTCCGCCGACGAGGATCCGGGTGCCGAACGCGACCGGCACCGTGCGGCTCGGGGTCGTCGGCAGCTGGTCGGTGATCAGTTCGCCGATCGCAAGTGCCGTCGCAACCCAGGGGGTCACCGGATGAGCGAGAAAGGCGAGCCACGTCTCGCTTACGTCGAGCCAACCGACGTACGCCGCCCAGCTGACTGCAGCAGGCGCCGTCATAGCACGCATGCCGGCCACGACGCCGATCAACAGCGCAAGCAGGTAGAGCGTCATCGGCGGAGGCCTCGGCGGCAGCGCAGCAGTGCGCGCGCCATCTTAAAGCTTGGGGCGGCCTTTACGGCACCTCGACCTGAAGGCGGTGAATCACATCCCCGAGCGGGGATGCGTCATCGTCGGCCGCATTCGCCGTCACGACGAACGTGACCGGTCCGCGCAGTTCCCGGGGGGCCCGCCACTCGAGCTGCCAGGTCGTGCTGTCGGGGCCGGTCAGCGTGGAACCGCTGAGGGTCGAGCGCGCGCGTGCGCCATTCGTTTCGACCCGATCATCGACGGCTGCGAAAGTGCCCACCGGGCCGTGCGGTCCGGCGGCTGCGATCAACAAGCCCGCCCGTTGCACGGCGGCAGGTGCGAAGTGCACGCGCAAGCGGTAGCTCTGATTCGCCTGCAGACGATCGGGCGTTCCTGCGAGCGTCAACGCACTCGACGCCTCGACCGCAGCCTCGCTGAAATGGCAGTCGAGACATTGTTCCTCGCCCGGCAGCCCCCACGGCGGTTCGTCCGGATGAGCGGGTGCGGCAAGCGGCAGCGCCGCGAGCAGCAGGCCTGCGACGAGGGGGCCTTCCCGATCGCGCTCCCCGGCCACGTCAATGCACGTCGGCGTAGCCGATGGTGTTCGCATCGGTGCCAAACCAGATACGGCCTGTCTGCGGATCGTAGTCGACGTGCCGAATCGTCCCGCCGCCGGAGGGCACGGCCGTCGAATCCGAGAATTCACCGCTCCCGGCATCGAAACCGACGAAACGGTTCGGCTGGCTGCCAGTCTCAACCGCCCAAATGCGATCGCGCGCATCGACGGCCATGCCGTAGGGACGGCTGTCCTCGCCACCCGGCAGCTGCCACTCCTCGAACGCATCGCGTTGCGGATCGTAGCGTCCGAGATAACCCGTCGCGTAATCGACGTACCACACGGACCCCTGCGAATCGAGTCCGAGACGCCGCGGTCGCGACTCGCTGCGAGGCAGGGCATGCTCGGTGAGCGTGAGCGTGTCCGGATCGACGGACGCGAGCTTGTGCGTTCCGAAAAGTGCGACCCAGGCCGTGCCGTCGGCGTCGACGACGATGCCATACGGCCGGGCGCCGTTCGTGGGTACCGGAATCAGCTGGACTCGTTCGCTCGCGACGTCGAGGCGGCCAACGAAGTTGCCGCCCTGTACCGTGAACCAGATGTGCTCCGCTTTCGCATCGAAGACGAGCGTGTGCGGGTCGCGTGCCTTGGGATCCGGCAGCGCGATCTTGCGCAGCTCGTCCGTCCGGGGATCGTATCGGCCGATATAGCCCTTGCGATTTCCTGCGTACCAGACGATGCCGTCACGTCCGACGATCAAGTTGTGTGGACCGGGGTCGTCTTCGAGCTCGACCTTGTCGAACTCGCCCGTCTGCGGATTCAACTTCGCAAGGTATTGACCTTGCTGGCCGACGAACCATACGGTCGTCGCGTTGACGAAATCCGGATCACGCGGTCGGCTGTCCTGCCACGGGACCGGCCACTCCCGGATCTCGACGTCAGCGCGCGCGGCGCTCGGTGTCGTGGTCAAGGAAGCCACCGCCAAGGAGCAGATGAAGCTGCCTGCGGTCTTGAGTCGCATACCTGTCTCCTGATCTTCATTCCACAAAGCGATTGTGACACGTGAGCGGCGGGCAGATGACGTTGCACGGACATGCCAGCTGCTATTCTCGTCAGGTAATGTTGCTGCAGGAGGTGACCGCCATGACGACTCTGCCGCCGGAAGTGCTCGAGCTGATCGACCGCCAGCGGATCTATCACGTGTTGACGAGCTATTGCCGCGCGCTCGATCGCTGCGACGTGGAGCTGATGAAGTCGGTGTACTGGGAAGACGGCTACGACGATCACGGCGTATTCGCCGGTAATGCGCAGGAATTCGCGGAGTTCATCATTCGCGGCATTCAGGAATGGTTCGAGGTTACGCAACATGCAATCTGCAACGTCCATATGGAGCTCGATGGTGATGTCGCCCATACGGAGGCCTATCTACTCGCGTATCACAAGGTGGCCGGAACCCGGCAGAAGGTTGCAGGCTGGTTCGGTGAGAATTATCTGAAGAAGTTCGAGGGTCTGGTCGATGACGGCCGGCCGCAGGATTTTCTGTACGGCGGACGCTATTTCGATCGTCTGGAAAAGCGCGGCGGCATCTGGCGCATCGCGAAGCGCACCGTGATCATGGACTGGAACCTGAACCAGCCTTCGTCCGAGATCCGCACCGAAGGGATGTTCAAGACTCTGCAGATCACCGGACGTCGCGACCGGCAGGATCCGATCTACCTGCGCTGAGACAACGGCGAGTCGCGGCCGCGGCCCCTCACCGTTTCGCGATGATCCACACAGCGTGCACGATGCCCGGAATGTAGCCGAGCAGCGTCAGCAGAATGTTGAGCCAGAACTGGGGCCCGATGCCCACCTGCAGAAACACGCCGAGCGGAGGGAGCAGAATTGCCAGGAGAATACGAATCAGGTCCACGGGTCGCCGCTCCTGTCTCGCACCTGCTCCGTCATTTCAAGCGCAACGGCGGCGGTCCCGCGCGGGTCCGCCGCATCAGGCGCCGGCTCAATCAATCTTCATCCTTAAGTTCGTCCTCGGCATCCTGGGCGGTCTCGGCGACTGCACCGCCCGCGGCCTCTACGTCTTCGCCGGCACCGCGGATCGTGTTGCAACCGGATATCGCACCGGCGGTGAGCAACGCGCACAACGTGGCAGGCAGGAACTTGAACATCGCGGTTTTCATCTCGAGTCTCCGGATCAACGCGTCGTGCTGACGCAGCAGTGTAAGAACGTGTCGCTTGAACGCCTGTGCCGCCGAGCGAGTTCCAGGCGGCACGCAAATGTTGCGGGCCCCACACAGGAACCGCCGTCGTGGGTCGCTCGTTGTGGGCATATCGCAAAGGAGCCTTGCCGGGCAGCGACGGGAGCCAACGATGCCGCAGATTCGATCGACTACAGGGGGTGTCGCCGGCGCAGCGCTGGCACTGGTCACCGTCGGATGTGCAACCAATCCGGTGACCGGAGAGCAGCAACTGGCCTTGATTTCGGAGCCGCAGGAGATCGATCTCGGTCGTTCGGCAGCACAGGACGTCACCCGATCGATGGGGCTCGTCGATAATCCCGAACTGCAGCAATACGTGAGCGAAATCGGCCAGCGTCTTGCAGCGAACAGTGAGCGACCCGAACTCCCCTGGCAATTCTCGGTCGTCGACGATCCGACGCCGAATGCATTTGCCTTGCCTGGCGGTTACATCTTCCTCACGCGGGGCCTCATGAGTTTGATGACCTCCGAAGCAGAACTCGCGACCGTCCTCGGGCACGAGATCGGTCATGTCACCGCGCGTCATTCGGTTGAGCAGCTGAGCCGCGCGCAACTCGCGCAGCTCGGTCTCGGTCTCGGCATGGTCCTCGTGCCGGAGCTGCGTCCGTTCAGCGATCTGGCAGGCTCCGGGCTCGGTCTCTTGTTTCTGAAGTATGGGCGCGATGCGGAGCGCCAAGCGGATGAGCTGGGTTTCCGCTATGCGTTCGAACAGAACTACGACGTCAACGAAATGGCGGATGTATTCGAAGCACTGCAGAACTCTGGCGAGCTCGAAGGCGCCAGCGCGGTACCCGGCTGGCTCGCGACCCACCCGGCCGAAGCCGAGCGCATCGCGGCCGTCCAAGAGCGGGTCGCGGAACTCGCCGTACAGCAGCAGGATCCGAAGACGGGTCGAGAGGCGTATCTGAATCAAATCGATGGACTCGTGTTCGGCACCGATCCTCGGCACGGGTTCTTCCGCGACAACACGTTCTATCACCCGGAGATGCGTTTTCAGTTCAGCAGCCCTCAGGGTTGGAAGACGCAGAACATGACCTCAGCGGTCGTGGCCGTGAGTCCCGAACAGAACGGTGCGATGCAGCTCACGCTGGCAGCTCAAGCGAGTATCGAAGACGCTGCGCAACAGTTTGCCGCACGGCAGGGTGTGCGCACGGGACGGGCCACCCGCCACGATCTCAACGGGATTCCTGCGTTCGTGATGCCGTTCGAGGCGCCGACGCAGCAGGGAACGCTGCGTGGATATGCAGCTTTCCTGAGTCACGATGGCAGGGTGTTCCAGATGCTCGCGTATGCGCCCCAGAGTGCGTTCGCGACCTACGATGGCGCCTTCCAGGCGGCGATCCGCAGCTTCGCGCCAGTTCGGGATGCCAGCATTCTCGCGACCGGCCCGCAACGGATCGAGGTCGTACGGCTCGACCGCAACATGTCGCTGGCAGAGTTTGCCCGACGGTACGAATCAGAGATCGAACTCGAGAAGCTCGCGCTGATCAACCACATTGATGACACGAACGCCCCGATTCCGGCGGGTACTTACTTGAAGAGAGTTACGAGCACCTGAGTTGCTTCGCTTCGCGTCCGTGGTGCTCGCCCGCGCGTCGGAATCTCAGTCCCTGCCGTCGATGAACTGACTGGTCGCCCTGCCGGCGATCAGCCGCGCAACACCAATCGCGACGCCGATCGCGATGGTCCAGGCCACCGCTTCCCGCAGACCGACGTGGGCGCGCGTCGGATCGTCCGGCGGCTCGCGTCCTGTCGCCGTCGACCACAGATGCTCGGTGGCCTCCCGCGCGAGCAATCCGGCGAGGCCTACGGTCAGGAGCTTGAGCGGATGGGCGCGCTCGCGGATTGCCTGCGCAGTCGTGGGCAGCAGACCTGATTTCGCCACGATCGTCCTCTCCCTTGTGTTTTTGACTTGGATGTTCATGCCTCAACGCACGCCGATGGCTTCACGTTCCCGTCCGCTGCCCCCCGGAACTGGCAGGGTTTTCGATACGTTTGGCGACCAGGAGCGGGGGAGCATTCGTCATGAGCGATTCGGAGGTAGTGGCGAGCGGCACAGGCCTCCGACTGATGTCGTCGCAAACGATCGGGGGCACAGACGTCTACAACGCGGAAGGGGAGTGCATCGGCTCTATCGAGGAAGTGATCATCGATCGCGCGTCCGGCAGGGTCGCATACGCGGTGATGTCCTTCAGCCGCTGGCTCGGCATCGGCCAGCTCTACCACCCGTTGCCTTGGTCGGTGCTCGACTATGCGCCAGAACTACACGGCTACAGGGTAGCCATCGACCGCAAGACTCTGCAACGCGCTCCTGCCTACGCGAAAGACGAGATCCTCGCGAATGGCGCGACGTGGCGTGAGTTCGTGCACCATCACTACGGGGCGTCGCCGTTCTGGTCCTGACGTCATGGAAACACCGCTCGAAATCGCCTTCGTCGACACCGCTGCTTCACCGGCCGCTGAGGCCCAGATCCGCGAGCGCGTCGAGCGACTCGAGCGCCGCTTCGATCGCATCACGAGCTGTCACGTGTATGTAGCCGCACCGCATCGGCAGCATCGCAAGGGCAACGAGTTCGAAGTGCGCATCGAGCTGCGGGTCCCCGGAACCGAGCTGGTGGTCGCGAACCGACCCGGCGATGCGCACTCGCATGACGATCTTTATGTCGCGATCCGCGATGCGTTCCAGGCGATGGAGTCGCAACTCGAGGAGTGGAAAGGACGTCTGCAGGGCCACCGATCCTGATCGTGGCTGCAGGGGACTACCCACGGCTCGTCCCGCCGTAGATCATGCTGCATCGTGAGAGGCGCAGTTGTCTGGATGTGAGGACGGGCGGCATGGCGAGGATCATCGCAATCGCGGGTGCGACCGGAGCACAAGGCGGCGGGCTGGTACGAGCGATCATGAACGACCGCACTGGGGGGTACACGGCGCGGGCGCTGACGCGCGATCCCGGGGCGCCGGCTGCCACAACACTCGCGGGGCTCGGCGCGGAAGTTGTCAAGGCCGATCTCGACGATCCGGCCAGCGTCCGTCGTGCGTTTGAGGGAGCTGACTGCGCTTATTGCGTCACGTTCTTCTGGGCGCATTTCTCGCCGGAAAGGGAACTAACGCAGGCGCGTACGCTGGCCGACGCCGCCCGCGACGCTGGCGTCGGGCACGTGATCTGGTCGACGCTCGAGGATACGCGGCGATGGGTTCCCCTCGGCGATCCCCGGCTGCCCACATTGATGGGAAAGTACAAAGTGCCGCACTTCGATGCGAAGGGTGAAGCCGACACCGCCTTCGCGGACGCCGGCGTACCGACGACCTATCTGCTGACTTCGTTTTATTGGGACAACCTGATCCAGTTGGGCATGGGTCCGCAGCCGGGAGCCGATGGCCGCCTTGCGATCACGTTCCCGATGGCAGACAAGAAGCTGCCCGGGATTGCCGCGGAAGATATCGGTAAGTGCGCGTACGGAATCTTCAAACAGGAAAGCGCGTTGATCGGCAAGCGCGTGGGCGTTGCCGGCGAGCATCTGACGGGTGAGCAGATGGCCACGGTCCTGGCGCGGGAGCTCGGTCGTGACGTGGTCTACCACGCGATCGAGCCCGACGCCTACCGGGCACTCGGTTTTCCCGGTGCCGACGATCTCGGCAACATGTTCCAGTTCAAGCGGGACTTCGAAGAGGATTTCTGCCGCGCGCGCGACGTCGAGGCTGCCAGAGCGCTGAATCCTGAACTGCAGACGTTCGCGCACTGGGTGCGCAGGAACAGGGAGCGGTTTGCGCTGTGAACTGGTGGCTCCGCACGGGCACCCCGACTGAGACGTAGCACAGTGGCTTGGGTTCCAGAATTCCGGGGAGTCCGTGCGGGCCGGTTCTTATCGCCGAAGCGCTTTTGCCGCAGTCGATCACATAACGAGGCCGGCCACCAGAGCTTTGCAACATAACGTGAGAACGTGGCTTCGCAAAGGGCCTGAATGGAGCGGGAGCGGGCGCCTGTGCCTTGCCGTAAGGGGCCGGCGCGACACAGATCCGCCGCCCGTAGCCCGGGCGCCGCCGCTCCCGCTGTAACCGTGCGACGAGTCAGCTGCCGAACGGTGTCGCGCCGTAATACGAGCGGACGCGGTCACGCCAGGGGTACCCGCTCGCACTCAGCTCGCTCTTCGAGTACGACGGTGCGTTCTCGAGTCTCGTCCGGTCCAGATCCACGACGTAGCCTTCCTGGCTCGGCTCGTAGTCGAGTACCGACCACGGTAGCGGATGATATTTCTCGCCGATGCCGAGCCACCCGCCGAACGACATGATCGCGTAGGCCACGTTGCCCGAATACTTGTCGATCATGATGTCCTTGATCTCGCCGATATGCTCTCCCTGGGTGTTGTACACCTCGGTGCCTTCGACCTTGCTGGAGGAAATCAGGCGCGCAGTTTCGTCCTGATCGATCGGGTCCTTCCTCGCCATCACGAACCTCCTTGGCAAACCGCCCTCGACCGTGCCGGAACGCGCCGCTCATCGCGAAGTTCCCGCGCCTGGGCCAGGTGTATGCTGCGCGCTTCGGTTGTGCCTGTTCGTTCGTGGAGGTGCTCCATGTCGCGCGCGCGTCCCTGGTACCCAGCAGTCCTGCTGCTCTTCCTGTTTGCGACCTCAGCGATTGCAACCGATGACGCTGCGCCGCCGCTCTACGATGGGCTCGGTGGACTGACGCGCAAGATCACGACGAGTTCTGCCGACGCGCAGCGGTACTTCGATCAGGGGCTCGCGTTTCTGTACGCATTCAATCACGACGAGGCCATTCGCTCGTTCGGGTATGCGGCGCAGCTTGATCCGGGCTGCGCGATGGCGTGGTGGGGCGTGGCATACGCGCATGGACCGCACATCAACAATCCCATCGTGACCGAGGAGCACGCGCAGGCCGCGTGGGCCGCACTGACGAAGGCGCGAACTGCCGCTGTGGGTGCAAGCGCGGTTGAAAAGGCACTCGTGGCGGCACTCGCGAAACGCTACGCGGATCCGCAGCCCGACGATCGGGCGCCGCTCGAGCAGGCCTATGCGGCTGCGATGCGCGATGTCTGGCAGGCCTATCCGCAGGATGCAGACGTGGGTGCGCTGTTCGCCGAGGCGCTCGCAAATCTGCGGCCCTGGGATCTCTGGCTGCCGGACGGCACCCCGCAACCTGGCACCGAGGATCTCGTGGCGACGCTCGATGCAGTGCTGCGCGTCGACCCGAAGCACCCGCTCGCGAACCATCTGCTGATCCACGCAGTAGAGGCTTCGCTGCATCCGGAACGCGCTGATCGCGCGGCGGATGCGCTGCGCGACCTGCAGCCGGGGCTCGGGCACCTCACGCACATGCCGTCACACGTCGACGTGCGCCGCGGACGCTGGCAGGAGGCGGTCGTTGCGAACACGAAGGCCATTGCCGCCGATCGCGCCTATGTGGCCCGTGCTCCCGAGCCGGGCTTCTATCGACTGTACATGGCGCACAACTTTCACATGCTGACCTACGGCGCGATGATGACCGGGCAGAGCGAGCTCGCGCTCGCGACGATCAGCGAAATGGTCGACGGCATCCCGCTCGAATTCTTCGCGAACAACCCGTTCATGGATGGTTTCAAGGCGATGCCGCTCGAAGTCATGATGCGCTTCGGTCGTTGGGACCAGATCCTCGCTGTCCCGGCCTTTCCCGACTACGTGCCGATCTCGCGCGCGCTGCAGCACTACGCGCGCGCCGTTTCCTACGCCGCGCAGAACGACCTCGTGAACGCTCGCAAGGAGGCCGCTGCATTCGCGCAGGCCAAGGCGCGAGTTCCCGAGGAAGCGACGTTCGGCAACAACACCGGTGCGGATGTGCTCGCCGTCGCCGAACCGTTTATGCAGGGCGAGATTCTGTATCGGTCCGGGGAGGTCGATGCCGGGCTCGCGGCGCTGCGTGATGCGGTTGCGCGTGAGGACGCCTTGCGCTACGACGAGCCGCCCTCGTGGATTCAACCCGTGCGACATGCGTACGGTGCGGCATTGCTGCAAGCCGGTCGCTTTGCCGAGGCCGATGCCGTGTTCCGTGAGGATCTCGCGCGTCTGCCGAACAACGGCTGGGGACTCTACGGGCTCATGCGCGCGCTCGAACTGCAGGACAAGAAGGCCGAGGCGCAGGAGGTCGAACGGCAGTTCGAGGCGGCCTGGCAGGACGCCGATGTCGAGATCAGGTCGCCGTGTCTGTGCCTGCCCGGCGTTTGAGGGGCGGAACTGAACGAGATGCTGGAGCTTCTCATGAGCCTCGTACTGACTTCTCCGGTGTTCGAACACCGCGGTCCGATACCCAGGGTGTACACGTGCCAGGGACAGGATTTCTCACCGCCGCTCGCCTGGGACGGATTGCCCGAAGGCAGTTTGAGTCTCGCACTGATCGTCGATGACCCGGATGCCCCCGATCCGGCCGCGCCGCAACGGACCTGGGTGCACTGGGTGCTCTACAACATACCGCCCGACGCCACCGAGCTCGAGGAGGCCGTCGAAACCGCCAATCTACCCGTTGGAATCCGCGCGGGTGTCAACGACTGGGGCCGCACCGGCTACGGCGGACCCTGCCCGCCGATCGGCAGGCATCGCTACTTCCACAAGCTGTACGCGCTCGATACGGTGCTGCCTGACCTCCACCATCCCAACAAGGCGCGGCTCGAGGCTGCGATGCAGGGGCACGTGCTCGAGACCTGCGAGCTGATCGGGACCTATCAGAAAGAATGAATCAGCCGTCTGCGGGACCCGGCGGCCGCATATGAGCTGGCTCGTGGGTGTGGCGGTGCTCCTCGCGGCCGGCATGGCCTACGCGGAGGAGTCGAGCAGGAGCGACTTCGTGGTGCGCCCGCCCGGATCCTTGCGCCCGGCGCTCGAGGCGATCCGTCACGGCAGTGCCGGCGTGGCCGTCCCCGGCATCGTCGTTGCACGGTGGCGCGCCGATGCTCCCCTCGAGCTCGCCGCGGCCGGCTGCGCACGATTCGACCCCGCCGGCCGTGAGTGCGTGCAAGCACTGACGCCGGACGCGCTGCTGCGGGTCGCTTCGATCTCGAAGCTGATCGTCGCACTCGCAACCACGCGTCTCGCAGCCCGTGGTGCGCTCGAACTCGACGAGGACGTCTCGACGTATCTCGGCTTTCAGCTCCGCAATCCCGCTCATCCCGACGTTGCCATCACGTTGCGCCAGCTGCTTTCGCATGTCTCATCGCTGCGGGATGGCGAGATCTATTGGGTGCCGCATCCAGGAACGCTGGCCGATGCATTCGCAAACGCCGAGGTATTCGATGCGTCCCATCCACCAGGCAGTTACTTTGCCTATGCGAATCTGAACTACGGCGTCATCGCGACGGTGCTCGAGCGCGCGACCGGGTTGCGCTTCGATCGGCTCATGCAGCGTGAGGTCTTTGCGCCGCTCCGCGTACGGGCCGCCTTCAACTGGAGCGGCCTCGAGGATCTCGACGGTGCGCACGTCGCAACCCTGTATCGCAAGCAGGATGCTGCGGGTCAGTGGCATCCCGACGGGCCGTGGGTGGCGCAGGTGGACGATTTCGACGGACACGGGCCGCAAGCGCTCGTGGCCTGGCGCGATGAGCGGGCTCCGCCGCCCACCGATTACGTGATAGGCACGAACGGCACGTTGTTCGCTCCGCAAGGTGGATTGCGCGCATCGATCCGCACACTGGTTGCCATCGTTGCCGCCGCGCTCGCGGACGGATCGCTCGAACGCATGGCAGTCCCGCAGTGGCGACTCGCAGCGGACGGTTCGAACGGCGACGATGCGGACGGTCTGTATCGCGCGTACGGACTGGGACTGCAGCTCGCACTGCCGGGCGGTACCGTCGGTCACTTCGGCGACGCCTATGGACTCAAAGGCGGCGCCATCGTCGATCGCATCCACGGCAGTGGCTGGTTCTATCTGATCAATGGCACAGCGAATGCGCCGGAGCCGGGTCAGGGCGCCTGGCGAGGCCTGGATAAGGTCGAGATCGCCGTTCTCGAGGCGCTCGCAGCGCCACGGCAGTAGCCGACGCCCACATCGCATTGCCGTAGTAGATGCCGCGCCGTATCTTGGCGCGGCTCGCCTGCAGAAAAAATCCAGCCTCGTGAGGCGAGAGTCGCGTGGGCAGGGAAGCCGCGGACGATCAGGGGAACATCATGAAGCACGTTGCAGTGCGGCTCGTCGCCGCTGTCTTTACGATTCTCGGCACCGAGATCATCCGCGAGCTGAAGTCCCGCAAGTAAGGCGTTCCACGCGCCGCCGACGTCCATCGGCGGCGCCGCCCCCGGGCGAGCCGGCGCTGCGGCGTCGCCCGTGTGAACTCGGTCGAGTAATGAGCACGTCGTCCACGCTTATGTCGTAAAGCGGTGGACCTCGTCGGCGTTCCGTCCGAACGTCGCCACTGCCAGACAGGAAGCGACGAACGGGCACACCCGTCGTGAGATGGGGTCGCAAAGCCACGGGTCTCCTCTCGCTGAGGATGGCAGCCGGATTGTCGAAGGTGCGTCTCGTTTCTGGCGTGGGCGTGGATCGTCACAACCTGCGGAGCGAGTCATGAGCATCACTTCACGTGGCACGAAGCGCGCGCCGTCCGTCCTGCCGACCGCGATCGTCAGTGTGCTCGCAGTTCTTGCCGGCACTGCAAGCGCTGCTCCCGCTCCGGTCGCGCTGCTCGAGGCACAGTCGCGGCTTGCGGACGTCGAATTGCCGGCGCAGGCCAAGGCGGGCAGCGGCGTTGCTGGCGGGCTCGGGAGGGGTGCCATGGCAGCGCCCCGACTCGCCATCGCGTTACCCGACGGCCGCGTGATAACGGCGCGCCGCCAGAATCGGGTCGAGGATCCCCGCCGCGGTGAGTCGTGGCTCGGCGAAATCGAACAGCAGGCCGGGAGTCTCGTCGTGCTCACGAAGTATCGCGGTGCCGTCACCGGCTTCGTGCACGACCGGTCCCAGGTATACGAAATCGCTCCGACGCGCGACGGTCGCTACGCGCTGTACCAGCTCGACGAGTCGCAGCTCGCGCCGCTCGCCCCGTCGCTGCTGCCGCCGCCCGATCTTGCAGCGGATGATGCGGCGGCCGCCCTTTCGCCCCAGGGAACCGTGTCTGCCGGCGAAGGCGTCGTACAGGACATTCTCGTGCTGTATACGCCTGCTTCTCGTACCCGGTATCAGAGCTCAGGGGGCATCGAATCGCGGATTCTGTCGGCGATCGCTGCCGCCAATCAGGCGTACGCGAACAGCGGCCTCGCGCTGACGTTGAATCTGGTTCACATGGCCGAGACCCAGTACGTCGAAACCGGCGATATGAGCCAGGCCCTGTCCGTGTTGCGCAAGAACGCCGACGGCGTGATGGACGACGCGCACTCACTCCGTGATCTGCATGGCGCCGATCTCGTCGCGCTCGTGAACGAGGACGGTAACTATTGCGGAATCGGCTACGTGATGACCTCGGTCAGCTCCGGATTCGCCGCCTATGCGTTCAGTGTGACCGCTTCGAGTTGCCTGTCGAACCACACGCTGGCTCACGAGGTCGGACACAACCAGGGCAACATGCACGATCGCGACAACTCGAGTCACTCCGGCGCCTACCCGTACTCCTATGGATACCGGCGTTGCGTCTCCGATGGCACCGGTTTTCGCACCGTGATGTCGTACAGCTGCACCGGCGCGAGCCGGGTCAACTACTTTTCCAATCCTGCCGCGTACTACAACGGTTACACGACGGGCATCTCGTACGAGCTCGATCCCGCAGCTTCCGCCGAGGCGGTCCGGTCGATGACGAATACGGCACCGACGATTGCAGCTTTCCGCCAGGGCACGGTGAGCACTTTGCCCTCGGCTCCCTCGTCGCTCACCGCGTCGGCGGTCTCGAGCCAGCGGGTGACGCTCGGCTGGAGTGACAATGCGAGCAACGAGACCGGTCATTTGGTCGAGCGCTCCGACAACGGCGTGAGCTTCGCGCAGATCGCCTCACTCGGCAGCAACGCGACGAGTTACAGCGACAACGCGCTGGAACCGCAGTCCACCTACTGGTATCGGGTCCGGGCCTTCAATGCCCTCGGCACGTCGGCGGCGTCGGAGGTCGTGTCCGTCACGACGCTCGACGAGCCTCCGGCAGCGCCGGGTTCAGTCGCCGCAGCGGCGTCGGGGACGCAGGTCGGCGTCACCTGGGTCGACGCATCGACGAACGAAACCGCGTTCGAGATCGGGCGTGAGAGCTACAACTCGAAGAATCGGCGCTGGAGCGGCCTGACGTCCGTGGGATCGACCGCCGCAGACGCAAACAGCTATCTCGACAGTCCCGGGACCGGCACCTATCGCTACAGCATCCGGGCCGTCAACTCGGGCGGAGCCTCCGCCTGGAGCGGTCCGTCGGCTTCGGTCACCGTGAGCGGTGGATCTTCCGGCGGCCCGGGCGGCAAAGGCGGCGGCAAGGGCGGCGGCAAGGGCGGTAAGCAGTAGCCGCACGGCAGATCAAGCGGCAGCGCCGGCTGCCGCTGGGGTTCGAGTCCTCAGCGGACGTGCGACGCGTGAAAGAACGCGCGCGAGCAATCGAGCGCCTCGACGACCTTCTGCAGCCGTGCGATCCGCATTTCGGCGGGCTCAGGAGACGCGTACTGCAGAGCCCGCACCGCCGCATCGCGACGCTCGGCGAACACCGCGAGCTGCAGGCTCGTTTCCCGTGAGCTCGGATGCGACTGCACACGCAGGGGCCGTGCGAGCTGGTCTACGTACTCGCACAGCACCGTGGCCATGCGCTCGAGCGCGCGTAATTCGAGACTCACGGTCGTCGCTCGGTCGTCCGCATCGGTCGTCGTCATCGAACAGTCCGCAAGTCATCTCTGATACCGGCAAATTATTCTCCGCGCGCCCGCCCATTCCGTGATTCAGCTCGCGGTTCGTGTTACAGGGCAAAGGCGCGGTGACACTCGGCGCCAGGCTGCAGGCTGTAGGCTCTAGGTCCGGAGGGTTGCCGGATACACGCCTATGCGGTCAGTAGCCGACCGTGAAGCGCTGGCGAACATGTTGCGGACGCTCCGCTTCGTCGAGCAGAGCAACGGCGTAGTCTTCCATCGAAATCTCGCTGCGTCCTTCCGCCGACACGAGCAGTTCTTCCGTGCCCGTCCGATAGACGCCGGTGCGCTCGCCCGGTGCGATGCGAGCGGGAGGACTGACGTAGGTCCAGCGCACATCGGACACGTCACGGTAGAAATCGAGTGCTGCTTTCTGTCCGAGATGTTCGGGGAGTCGCTCCGCGGGCACCTCTTCGAGCAAGAGTCTGCCGTCCGCACCCCTGAGACTGCCGACGCCTCCGACGACGATCAGACGCGGTGCACCGGGACCGATGCTGCGCAGCGCCTCGACCAGCGATTCGGCGGCCCGCCGATACAGGCTGTAGTCGGGCTCCGCTGCGCGCGCGGCGCCCACTGCGCTGATTACGACGTCGTGACCCCGGACGACTCGCGCGATCGCGCTCGAATCGAGCACATCACCAGCGACGATCGTGAGCCCTTCATCGCGCCGCGCGAAGCCCGCCGGATCGCGCGCGATCAGCGTCACCCGGTGCTGCCTCGCCAACGCCTCACTGACGATCCTCTGACCGATCGTGCCCGTGCCACCGATCACAGCCAGTTGCAGGCGCTCTGCGGCGGCGGTGGGAAAACTGATCGAGCCGATGACGGAGAGTCCCGCAATGATGCTGATCCAGCTGGCGATGCGACGCATGCAATCAGTCCTCTCGCCGTAACGGTGGATTCGCCCTTGCCGTCAGATGCAGACCAACAGCCAGTACGGCCATCGTCCAGACAATCAGCGCGCTCGCCGGAAGGTCGGTGATCAGTGACAGCAGCAGTCCGATGGCGTAACTGACGAGGCCCAGGGCATACCCGAGCCAGAGCTGCCGCGCGACGGCGTGACGGTACGTGGCGACCGCCGGCACGATCAATGTCGTGAACACGAGGTAGACACCCACGAGTTGCACGGACATCGTCACCATGATCGCGAAGCCGACGTAGAACGCGAACCGACCAAGCCGTCCGCGTCGCACGAACCAGACGACGAGAAACGCCAGAGTCAGCAGCGCTCCCCTGAGGAGCTGCTCGTTCGAGACCCAGAGGATCTGTCCGGCCAGCAGCTCTTTCAGCTGGTCACCCCCGTGGGGATCGTTCGCCAGCAACAGGATCTGGAGCGTGGAGGCCAGCACGAACAGGATGCCGATCAGTGCCTCCTGCACTTCCGGTCGCGTGCGTTCGGTCCAGGTCAGAAGCAGCGCCCCGAGCAATGCGGCGACCACCGCGGCGATCTGCGTGCTCCACCCGGCGAGATCGAAGCCGAGCGTACCGGCCGCGATCACTCCCAGCGCAGCGACCTGGGCGATCGCGAGGTCAATGAATACGATGCCGCGTCGCAGGACCTGTTGACCGAGGGGTACATGCGACAGTACGACCAGCGCCCCAGCAAGCAGTGCGGGCCAGAGAATGCTGAAGCCTTCGAGCAGATCGTTCATCGAACGGCCCCGACCAGTCGATCGATCGTGTCATCGAACAGCTTGAACAGGTCGCTCGCCTGTTCCGAGCCGCCGACCGAGAACGGGAGCGTGACTACCGGAGCACGCACCTTGTCGGACAGCCAGTTCGCGGCCTTCGGGTCGTTGTACGCGTTGATCAGGATCAGTCGTGGCGGATCCTCGGTCAGCTTCCTGACGAGTTGCGCCAGGTAACCGGCGCTCGGCGGGACACCGGGCTTCGGTTCGATGCTCGCCAGCTGTTCCAGGCCGAGCCAGCGACACAGGTAGTTCTGGTCCTGGTGCATGACCACGATCGGTATGCCCTGGAGGGGTGCCGCCTGCGCTTCCCAACGCTCGATCGCACTGTTCCAGCGCTGCTGAAAATCTGCGCCTCGTGCCCGGTAGTAGTCGATATTGCCGGCGTCCACCTGCATCAGTCGGTCGGTCAGTGCCGCGGCGACCTTCTGGATATTGCGCGGATCGAGCTGCAGGTGCGGATTGCCCAGCGAGTGGATGTCCCCCATCGAGCGATCTAACGCAGCGGGCACGTCGATCAGCGTCACGAACGCGGCCGCTTCGAAGTAGCCCGGTGTGCCGGGCTGCACGTCGCGATTCCCGGACTCACGCAGCAGCACCGGCAGCCAGCCCATCTCGAGCTCGCCGCCGGTCGCGACGACGAGGTCGGCATTCCGGGCCCGGGCGATCAGGCTGGGCTTCGCGTCGACGCGGTGGACGTCCTGCAACGCGTTGGTCGCCGTGTAGACGTCGACTTTGTCGCCGCCGAGCTCGTTCGCGAGCGCGCCCCAGTCCGCTGTGGTCGCCAGAATCCTGATGGCGGCGTGCGCTGGTACGTGGGCGACCAGCAGCGCGGCCAGCAGCAGAGTTGTCGTGTATCTCATGACGGCACCGTCAGAAGCGATGTGCGCCATGGGCGCCCAGCGACAGGATGTACTGCAGGAAGAACTGCTCGTCGGTCGACGAATCCCGCGCATCGTCCAGGGCGTACTGGGCGCGCAGCCGCGAGAACTCGCTGAGACTGAAATCGAGCATGACGCTGGTGCGTTCGGGGAATGCCGGGCGTAGCAGGGCAAAATCCTCCGGTGAGAGCACGCCCGAGTTCACGAGTCCGATGTCCGTCGTGCCGGCATCGAGAGAGTCGTAGCGCAGGCCCGCACGCCAGCGCGGCAGAAACTGGTAGACGGCCTGGACGTACCAGCCGGACTGGTCGCTGTCGTAGCTGTCGCTCAGACCGAGGCCTTCGACGTCGTACGCAAGCTGGCCTTCCTCGGAGCGTTGCATGTACTCGGCTTGCAGCTTCAGCGAGCGACGCTTCGGGTCGGCCGGCGCAGTCCACTTGAACGTCGCATCCGCGATCCACGTCCGGGACGTCCCCGAGAACGTATTCAGCACGTCGAAACCCAGCGAATCCGTGGAATCGTAACTGCGCTCGGACGCGTCGACGTCCATGTAGGACACGCCACCGCGCCAGGTCCAGTCGTCACCGATGTCGCTGCCGAGATGTGCGAACAATGTGATGTCGTTGGCGTCATTGACATTCCGACGGGTGCCCGGAAAGGCACCGCCATTGCCGGCTTCGAGACCGAATTCGAGATAGACGTCCGTCGGCGCGATCCACTTGACCTGCACGCCGTCCTGCGCGAACTGGCCGCCGAACATCGCCTGGTAGACGAGTGGTTGATCGATGAAATCCCAGGCGTGCGCGTGAACTTCATTGAGGTAGGCGATCCCGGAGAAGAAGCGGCCGGCCTTCAGCGACAGTCCGCTCGGCAGGGCGAGCGTGCGCAGCCAGGCTTCCTCAATCTCGAAGTCACCCTCGGCGCCCAGTGCAGCCGTCAGACTGCCCATGAAGTACGGGTCGACGTTGGCCGACAGCGTGATTTCGGATTCGCCGACGTTGAAGCCGCGTTCGCCGGGACCGACTTCTTCGCCGGCCGGCACAAAGCCGGCGATGGCATACGATTCCGGATCCTCGGAAAGATGCGCGTAATTGCCGGTCAGGATGACCGAGATCGCCGGGTTGAATGCCGTATTCGTGGCACCGACCGATGCGACGGAGGGCGCCGGCGGCGGCGCGATCGCTTCGGTGATCGACGATGCGGATTCGAGATCAGCGATCCGGGCTTCCAGCGCGGCGACGCGCGCCTCGTACTCGGTCCGCATACCCGCAATCTCGGCCTTGAGATCGGCGAGTTCGTCGGCCAGCACGCTGCCGGTTGGTACGATCGCGGCGACGCACGCCGCAAATACGCGTAAGCGTTGCGATGAGCTCATGGGACTCTCCTGCGGATAGACGGGACGGACCGGATGCGCAGCCCGGTGCGCTCGAGTCGGCTATCGCGTGCTGGGAGGTCCCCGGGACAGGAAGGCGTGCGCCGGCTCGGCCGGCAGAACGAATGCAACCGCGGCGGGCAATGCCTCCGTCGCGACGAGTGGAATCGTCATCCAGTACGACGCATCGCCCGGAGCAACAGTGAACAGCGCGTGCAGGGTCGCGCATTGCGCGCAGATCTGGACCGGTGCCGCCGGTTCGTCGCGTGACTCCGACGAGTGGCCGGCGAGGTGTATGACCGCCATCCCCTGCGCCAGCAGCAGCGCAAGCGCAAGCGTCAGGTGCAGAGCGGGGCGGGGCGTCCGTCGGGACGAGATCATGCTCGCGGATCCGGGTCGCGGTGCGAATCAGCGCCGCATTATATCGGGAACCCCGGCGCGCGTCCGCGCTACGGACAATACGGGCTGCGCCCCGTCGCGATTGCGCGCAGCCTCGGTGGCTCGCCGAGGGAGGCGCCATGACGCGATTCAGCCAGATCCGGGACGTGCTCGAGCAGGTCAGCGGCTTTCACGGACAGCTGGCCGCCTACTACTCACAGCTGGCGGGCACGGCGGCGCAGGAGCGGGTCAAGCTGCTGCTCGACTATCTGAGCAGTCACGAGCGCAATCTCGAGAAGAGTCTCGTCGACTACGAGGACGATGCCTCGCGCCAGGTGCTCGAGACGTGGGTCGACGAAACCCACTGCACCAAGATGCTCGCGGGCTGCCGGACGATGCAGTTGCCTTCGGCAATGAGTGTCGAGGACGTCGCCAGGATCGCGATGCAAATCGATGAATGTCTCGTTCGCATCTACCGCCATCTCGCCGACAAGGCGGAGACGGAGTCGGTGCGGGACGTGTTCCGCAACCTCGTCACGCTCGAGCAGGGCGAGTTGCGCAAGCTGGCGTTGAACGCCTTGCGCGCGGGAGATGTCTGACGGCTGCGCAGGCTGGAGGCTGGAGGCTGGAGGTCAGACACGCGCGGTCGCGCGTTCTGGCTGACCGCTGACAACTACCAGTCCGCTATCCGCTATCCGCCATCCGCGAGATACCGATCGAGCGTCTGATGGAAATGCCGGATGCGGACCTCCTGATAATCGCCGAGCTGCACCAGTTGCGTGGCCGACGCCCGCAAGCCCTCCTGCACGTGCGGCATGTTCTGCATGTCCTGGTCGATGACCGGCCCGAGGATCGGCAGCTCCTTTGCACTGCTCCACGGTTCGTCGTCGCGCAGCCAGTGCACCGGTGCCGCGCGCGGGCGCGGTAGATCGACGGGATGACGTTTCAACAGCATCACTTCCATGATGCAGGCCTCGACACTGCGGCCGGCGGGCGCCAGCGATACACGATGTTGGGCGCGAAGCCGCCCCACGGCGCAAAGTTCGGAAAGACGTTGTAGACGATTGCGTCGAGTAACTCGGCGTCGGTCGCTGCGTCGTGCGGCACGCCGAAGGCGCGAGTGAACGAGCGTCGATTAAGCTCGCCGAGGGTCGCGCGCGCATCCGCCGTACCTTCGAGTCGCGCTGCCGCCGACTCACGCCCCCACATTGCGATTCACATGGTCGCCATAGATATCGTATTGGGCACTCGCATCGGCGAACACCGGCAGGATCTGCGGGTGCGTGGCGATCACGTGGTACGACTCCATGAAGGCTTCTTGCGCGATCTTCCAATTCGCAAGCACGACTTTCGCAACATGAGCGACCTTCACGCAATCCTCGAGCCGCCAGCGCGCGAAGTGCTCGGGCAGCACGCCGAGATACTCCTCGAGCGGCGGTGCGCTCTGATCCATGTTGATGAACACGAATCCGCCCCAGGTGGCGACGCGCGCCTCGGGCAGCCGCAGTGCGCCGTCATCCAGGTGCGCGAAGTCCCAGCGGCAGGGCATCGACTGCAGCGTGCCGTCGAGATGCCAGGTCCAGCCGTGGAAGCCGCAGCGCAGCCGATCGGCATGCCCGTCCTCGGTCGCGAGGCGTCGACCTCGGTGCAGGCAGGAGTTGTAATAAGCGCGGATCCGGTCGGGGGCGGCACGCACGATCAGGAACGAGCGGCCGACGATGTCGTAGACGTGGAAATCGCCGACGTCGGGAATGTCTTCCTCGCGGCAGGCCATCTGCCAGACGCGCGGCCACAATCGCTCGGCCTCACGCGCAAAGAACGCCTCGGACGTGTAGCGCGCGGCCGCAATCGGCTCACTTCCGAGATGACGACAGGACTCGCTCGCGAGCACGGCGGGCACGCGTCGTGAGTCGGTGGTCAGGAGGTCCTGATAGGAAGGCCCGGGACGACGGTCTGCAGCGCCGGGCTGCGCGGTTTTTCGATCGGTCATCGCGACACCGTCACGCGTCAGCGATCAAGCTGCCGAGCGCGGGCTCAACGCGCAGCCCCGGCGGAATGCGCTCGCTGCCGATGCGTCGGTCGAGCTCCTCGTGCCAGTGATAGATCCGGCGCTCCGCATACGACACGTACATGCCCTTGAATCCGGCCGTTGCCACCGACTCCTGAATGCGCGGTGCAAATTGCGTGTCTTCTTCGAGGATCCTCTCGAAATTCGCGATCCGCGTCGGCCACAGCTCGTGACCCTGCGAGCCCTCGGGACCGAACCAGTGCACATCGACGGTCATCGATCGCTCGGTCTTTGGCCAGAACGTGATGAACGGCGTTCCGGTCGCGGACGGCGGTGTCACAAGGTTCGGATACAGCAGATACGACGGGTTCTGGTGCGCAAAGATTTCCTCCGCCGATGCGATCTCGGGCATGCCGACGGCTCCGGGATCACGCCATTCGGCGCGCCGATGTGGCGTCACCATCATCGAGTGCCCGTTGCGCCAGAGCAGCACGTGCGTGCCGCGGCTGTCGAGGAACCGATCGACGGTCTGCGGGTGGATCGACGGTGTTGTAGAACGCGCGGATCTGATCGTCTTTGCCGCGCACGATGATGATCGGCGAGTGCGTCTTGCGCCAGATCCGGTAGCTCCCTGCACGCGGCAACTCATCGACGTGGAGCGCGTAGAGCCAGCTCTTCTTCCAGAGGAACTGGCGCTCGAGAGCCAGAAAGTCGGGATCCGTGTACCGGCCGCCGGGGATCATCGGCAGGCCCGCAAACTCGCGCGGCGGCGCCTCACGCGCCAGCTCGGCCTGCATACCAGCAAAGAGACTCTGCTCGATGGCAGCGCGCATCGTAGGCCCCGGGCAATTCGGATAAAAACAGTCAAGACTGTCTTTTATCGGCAGCCGCAGGGATATCCGTACAGAACGCAGTCGCTGCGGACGATCAGGTCGCAGCCGAGCTCCGCTGGATCTTCTTCATGAGACTCCTCGAGGCGGGTCGACATCGCGCGCACCGGCATCAGACGGGCTTGCGGGGGCGCCGACGCGCGGCCGAACGAAGGCGCGCAGTCGCTTCTCCGTTTCGACGATGAGCAGCAGCAGGACGCCGACGCCGATGATTGCGGCACCATCGAGGAGACCGAGCGGACGACTCTGAAAGACGCTGTGCATGACCGGAAGATAGGTGAAAGCGAACTGCGCGATGACGACTACGCCTACGCCGATGAGCACGGCCCGCGTGCCGAGAACGCCGGTCCATGTGAGCGAGGTGCCATGTGTGTAGCGCACGCTGAACAGATAGAAGATCTCCATGACGACGATGGTGTTGACGACGGCAGTGCGAGCGACCTCATGAGCCAGGCCACGCGACTCAGCCCAGTAGAACATCCCGAACGCTCCCGCGACGAACAGCACCGAGACAAAGGCAATGCGCCACAGCAGCGGCCCGGAGAGGATCGGCTCGTGCCGGGCGCGTGGCGCGCGCCGCATGGTGCCGGGTTCCGTGGGCTCGAAGGCGAGCGTGAGCCCGAGTGCCACCGCCGTGATCATGTTGATCCACAGAATCTGTGCGGGTGTGATCGGCAGCACCAGGCCAAACCCGATGGCTGCGAGTATCGTCAGCGCTTCGCCGCCGTTCGTGGGGAGCGTCCACGCGATCACCTTGAGCAGGTTGTCGTAGACCGTTCGGCCCTCGCGGACTGCAGCGACGATCGACGCAAAATTGTCGTCTGCGAGCACCATCTCTGCCGCCTGTTTGGCCACCTCCGTGCCTTTGCGTCCCATAGCCACGCCGACATCGGCCCGTTTGAGTGCTGGAGCGTCGTTGACGCCATCGCCCGTCATGGCGACCGTGAGGCCGTTGGCCTGCAATGCCTGAACCAGGCGCAGCTTGTGTTCCGGTGTCGTGCGGGCGAACACGGACGTGTCGCGCACGACCGCTGCGAGCCTCGTATCGTCGAGTTCGTGCAGGTCGCCACCGGTCAGCACGTTCGGGCGCTCTGCGAGACCGAGCTGCCGCGCGATCTCCCCGGCGGTGACGGCGTGATCGCCAGTGATCATGACGACCCGGATGCCTGCGCTCGCGCAGTCTCGGACGGCCTCGATCGCCTCGGCGCGGGGCGGGTCGATGAGTCCGATGAGCCCGAGCAGAGTTGCGCCGCCAGCTACGTCCGCAAACGTGAGCGCAGAGCGACTCGGGTCGAATGGCTTTACCGCCAGCGCGAGCACCCGATGTCCCTCTGCTGCGAGCTCGTCTGCACGGCGATGCCAGGCTCGCTGATCGAGCGCTCGGTCGCCCGCCGGATCGCGCTGGTACTGGCACATGTCGATCACCCGTTCGGGGGCTCCCTTGATGAAGATGAACCCTGCTCCGCGGTGGTCATGATGCAGGCTCGCCATGAAGCGGTGAGCGGCATCGAAAGGAATCTCATCGGTGCGCGGATACTCTCTGCGCAGTTGCGCAGCGTCGCAGCCAGCCTTCATCCCGAGTGCGATCAGCGCCCCTTCCATCGGGTCACCGTCGACCCGCCAGTCCTCGCCGGCAGGTCGCAGTTCCGCGTCGTTGCACAGCATCGCTCCGCGGATGAGCTCGGTGAGCGGGGACTGTCTCGCCGGGTCGACGTCGCGCTCACCGGCGCGGATGCTGCCTTTCGGCGTGTACCCCACCCCGGTCACGACGAACTCATCGGAGGGCGTTGAGAGTCGGCGGACCGTCATCTCGTTGCGCGTGAGCGTGCCGGTCTTGTCGGAGCAGATCACGGAAACCGAGCCGAGCGTCTCGACCGCAGGCAGACGCCGGATGATGGCGTGCCGGCTCGCCATGCGTTGCACGCCGATCGCGAGGGTGATGGTCATGATGGCGGGCAGTCCCTCCGGGATCGCTGCGACCGCGAGTCCGACGACGATCATGAACGCATCGCCGACGGCATAGTCGCGCGCCAACCAGGCGAACAGGAACGCAAGCGCCGCAGCGGCGAGGATCACGAGCGTCAGGTGCAGGGCGAACCGGTCCATGCGCTCGATGAGTGGCGTCTTGAGCGTTGCGACCTCGGCGATGAGCGAGCTCACGTGCCCGAGCTCGGTGGATTCGCCGGTGGCCACGGCCACGCCAAGACCCTGTCCGGCTGCCACGTACGTGCCGGAGAAACCCATGCACACGCGATCGCCGAGTGCCGCGTCGGCTGTCACCAACTCGACGCGCTTCTCGACGGCCACCGACTCGCCTGTGAGGATCGCTTCGTCGAGACGGAGATTCCGTGCCCGGGTGAGTCGCAGATCCGCCGGGACGCGATCCCCCGCTTCGATCCAAACCACGTCACCCGGTACGATCTGGTCCGCCGCAACCGTCGTACGCCGACCGTTGCGCACGACGGACGCCTGCGGGTCGATCATCGAGCGGATCGCCTCGAGCGCCTGCTCGGCCCGTCCCTCCTGGACGAAACCGATCACCGCATTGACGATTACCACCGCAAGGATGATCAGCGAGTCGACACCGTGGCCGAGCAGCGCCGACAGGACAGCAGCAGCGATCAGCACGTAGATCAGGAGGTTGTGAAACTGCCGCAGCAATCGCCGCAAGGCACTGGGCTGTGCGGCGGCGGGTAGTCGGTTCGGCCCGCAGCGCGCGCGTCGCTCCTCTGCTTCGGTCTCACTCAAGCCCGAGGTACTCGTTCCAAGTCTCTCTAGCACCTGGTCGACCGTCGCCCCGTGCCACGCGAAGGTGTCGGCTGGCCGAGGACCGGGTGGGTTCCTCGATCCTCCCATCCGTGATCTGACGAACATCTGACGTACTCCGCCCCTGAAGAGATCACGAGCCAGTTTGCCTAGGGGCGCGGCCTCACTGAATCCGTGAGGAACACAAGAGACGCGCTACGCGGAATCGTTCTGGTCGCGTATCCGGCAAGCTGCGACGACGTGCGGCGACCTGCGACGTCGGTCTGGTCGTGGGCCGTCACGATTCGAGTGGTCGGGAAAATGCCAGAGTAGCCCGGAGCGGCAACTGGCAGCTCGGACCACTCACTCGAGGAGCGATCCCGCGGCGGCCTCGACCAGCTCGAGCGGCAAATCTGGATCGAGTCCGAAGTACAGGTTCGCGAGGCCCGCGAGCAGGAGCACGGCCAGCATCCACCGAGGCGCCTCCGCAACCACGGCCCGGCCGGAAGTCTCACCAAAATAGGCGGGTTCGACGATGCGCCAGACATATCCGACCGCGAGCACGGAGCTGACCAGCATCGGAACCGCGAGCCAGGCGCCGATCCAGCCGAGCTCGAGGGCGGCGAGCACGAGGTACCACTTGCTCACGAATCCCGCCGTGCCGGGTACGCCGATCAGGCTGAGCCCCGCCACGACGAACACCGCCATCGTCACCGGCATCCGTCGAGCGGCGCCCTTCACACCCTCGAGCGAATGCGCCATGCCGCTCATTGCAAGCGCTGCTATCGCGAGGAATAAAGTCGCCTTCGCCAGTGAGTGATTGAACAGGTGCAGCAGTGACGACTTGAGTCCCGCGAACGACAGCAGGCTCGCGCCGAGCAGGATGTATCCCACCTGCGCGACCGACGAGTACGCGAGGATCCGCTTCACGTCGTGCTCGAACAGTGCACGCACCGATGCCGCGAGCATCGCGATGATCGCGAGCGGCAGAATGAAACCCGTGAACTGGACTGCATGGCGCTCGAGGTTGCCCTGGAACACGACGAAGTCGAAACGCAGCAGCACGTACAGCGCGACCTTCGTCGAGCAACCGGCGATGAACACCGTAACCGCATGTGGCGCGAACGCGTAGGCATTCGGCAGCCAGCCGTGCAGCGGAAACACTGCGGCCTTCAGCGCGAGCCCGATCGTGATGAACCCGCAAGCGACCAGCACGGGCCGCAGCTCGGCCGACTCCTGCAGTCGCATCTGCATGTCGGCGAGGTTCAGTGTGCCGGTGAGCATGTAGACGAGGCCGACGCCGATCAGATAGAACGTGGCGCCGATCGTGCCCATCACGAGGTACTTGAAGACGGCGGGCAGCGCGGCGCGCTGCGGCCCGCTCGCGATCAGCACGTAGGTTGCGAGTGAAGAGATCTCCATGAAGACGAAGATGTTGAACGCATCGCCGGACACGACGATTCCGACGAGTCCGGCGAGCGCGAGCAACCACGTAGCGTAGAGGAGCGGCCTTCGTTCCGCATCGATCTGACGCTCGAGACTCGCCTTGCACGCGAGCAGGGCGGTCGTCGAGGCCCCCGTGATGATCAGCAGCAGCAATCCGGACAACGCATCGACGCTGAGCTCGATCCCGTAAGGTGCGGGCCATGCACCGAGCGCATACGTCAGTCGGTCACCCTGGCGGACCCGCTCGACTAATGTGAGCGCGATGACGAATGAGGTTAGCGAGGCAGCCGTGGTCATGGTCCACGCGAGCGTGCCGCGTCTCAGCAGCCCGACCAGAGGCGCTGCGAGCAGCGGCACGACGACCTGCAGTATCGGCAGATGCGCGAACACCGCGGTCACTCCGGTCCCGTCCGCAGAATCTCGTCCTCTTCGACCGTGCCATAGCGCTCGCTGATTCGAACGACCACCGCCAATCCGACGGCAAGGGTGGCGATGGCGACGACGATCGCGGTGAGAATCAGCACCTGCGGCAGTGGATTCGAGTAGACGACACCGCTTGCGTCTCCCTGGATGATCGGCGCCGTGCCTCCCTCGACCTTGTCCATCGTGATGTACAGCAGGAACACCGCTGACTGCACGATCGAGAGTCCGAGCAGCTTCTTGATCAGATTCGGCTTCGCAATGACGATGTACATGCCGGTCATCAGCAGTACCGCGAATACCCAGTAGTTATAGAGGCCCAGGAACTCCATCAGCTGCGTTGCTCCCGTGCCGCGAAGGCGTGAAAGATCGACAGCAGGACGCCGCAGACAGTTGCGCCGACGCCGAGCTCGATCAGGAAGATTCCGAGGTGCTGTCCCGCGATCGAGTCGCGCAGCAGTACGGAATAGTCGAGAAAGGCGCCGCCTGCGAGCATCGTCGCGATGCCGACGCCGCCGTACAGAAAGGCTCCGCTCGCAGCGAGCAACGAGAGCCGGCGTGCCGGCACCAGACGTGTCGCTGCCGGCTCGCCTTCGAGCAGCGCGTGCAGGATCAATCCAGCGGCGACGATCGCACCTGCCTGGAAGCCGCCGCCGGGCCCGTACTCGCCGTGAAATTGCACGTAGAGGCCGAAGAGGACGATGAACGGCACCAGCAGCCGCCCGACGACGCGGGGTACGAGGTGGTGACGCAGACCCATCGCATCCGCGGAGGGCAATTGTGTGAGCGAGCCGGGTCTTGGGGTGGGTCCGAGGATCAACCGCACTCCGATCCCTGCCGTCAGGATCACGAACAGCTCGCCCAGCGTGTCGTAGCCGCGGAAGCTCGCGAGTATTGCGGTGACGACGTTCGGAATGTCGATCAACCGCGGCGTCTCCGCGAGATACCAGGGTGCAACGTGCTGATGGACCGGAGCATGCGGATCCCCGAACCGCGGCTGATCGAAACTCGCGTAGATCATGATCAGCGCGGTGCTGGCCACGACGAACAGGGCGAGCCAGCGTCGTAACGGTCTCTGGCGGGCGCGATCTCCGGTGAGCGCAAGCGCACCGAGCAGCAGCACGGTCGCGATGCCGGCGCCCACCGCAGCTTCGGTGAGCGCAACATCGGCTGCATCGAGGACGAAGAAAGTCGCGGCGATCACGAGGCTGAAAATTCCGGTCAGCATGACTGCGACGAAGAGATTGCGCGCCCATGCGATGCCGAACGTCGTCACGACGAGCAGCGTGAGCAGGAAGATCACGATCGCCGTCGTCATTGCGTTATCTCCACGGCGGCACGCCGCTCGGCTTTCTCGTGGGCCTCCGCCAGCAAAGCGGCGTTGGCGAGCGCGTAGGTGGCCGTCGGACTCGTCACGAGCAGGAAGAACAGCACGGTCAGGAGCTTCAAGGTCGTGAGCGACAGCCCCGCGTCGAGCGCGCTGCCGAGCAGGATCAGCATCGTACCCATCGAGTCGGTCAGACCGGCGGCATGAACGCGCGTGTAGAGATCCGGCATCCGCAGCGCCCCGAGTCCACCGACGAACACGAACGCGCCGCCGCTCACGAGGAGCAGTGCCACGAGCACGTCGACGACGACGGCCATGCTCATTCCTCCTCCCGGACCGTGCGACGCAGCGCGAGGTTCTGCACGAACTGCAGCACCGCGAGCACGCCAATGAAGTTGATCAGCGAGTAGATCAGCGCGAGATCCAGGAAGTCGGGACGCCCGTTCAGCAGCGCAACGAGCGCGAGCAGCAGGACCGTCTTGGTGCCAAACATGTTTACTGCTAGCACGCGGTCGTAGACGCTCGGGCCGAGCAGCGCTCTGGCCAGAGCGAGTGCCATCGTGACGAGAATTGCAATGATCGCGACGAGAAACGTCATGCCTCAACGCTCGAGCAGGGCGGCCACTCGACGGGCCGCGATCCCCTTGCGCAGCTCTGCGGCGTCGTGGCGGGTCAGGCAGTGCACGACGATCCGCCCGTGGTTGGCGTCGATCGCGAGCGTCCCGGGTGTGATCGTGATCGTATTGGCGAGCAGGGCCTGGCCCACGGGGGGCAGAGCGGAGGCATCGACGACGATCGTCGAGGGGTCGATCGCGAGTCGGGGTCGCAGCACCTGATACGCGACGCGCAGGTTGGAGCGCACGATTTCTCCGGCGAGCCATCCCCAGAAGCGCGGCAGCCCGCAGGAGAGATGCAACACGTAGGCATCAGCCGCGAAGAAGCCGATCCGGCGGGCGAGGAGGGTCACCAGCAGGCACGCTGCGGCGCCGAGCAGGAGCAGCTGCGGCTTCGCATATCCGGACCAGATGAGCCAGGTGATTGCGAACACGATCAATGCGAGGGCGGTCGGCATCTCTCCCTCCCTAGGCGATGAAGAAGTACATGAGGAGGTACCCCGCCAGCAGCCCGCTCACCCACAGCGTCGCGGCGGCCGTCCCGCGCATCCGGCTGCTCGGGCGCTCACCGTAAGTCGCGAGTTGCTCACCGAAGTCGATGACGGCTCCAATTCCCGAGCGTCGCAGGCGAGTCAGCGCCGTCGTGGTCGCCGCAGCAACGCTCGGCAGCAGTCGCCGGTAGATCCAGTCTGCATCCAGGTTCACCGAGCGCAGTTCAGCCGGATAGATGTGAGCCAGCTTGAGCCATGCAAACGCGAGCGCGGAGAAGAGCAACAGCTGCAGCTGGGCGACGACGTGCGGATAGGTATAGGGCACGTACTCGACTTCCCAGGGCAGGAGCGCATAGAGCACCGCGGGGAAGGATCCCGACACGACGCACAGCAGCGCCGCGAGGCCCATCGCAAGCAGCATGTTCCAGGGCGCTTCTTCGACACGCAGCCCGGAATCGTGGGCAAAGAACGCGAAGTACGGGATCTTGATGCCGGCGTGATGGAAGACGCCCGCGGACGCGAACAGCAACGCGAGCCACTGCCACGCGTAGCCGTGCTCGACCATGGCCGCCATGATCATCGATTTCGACACGAAACCGCTGAACAGCGGAAACGCGGAAATCGACGCGGCGCCGATCAGGCAGAACGTCGTCGTGGCCGGCATCGAACGATAGAGGCCACCGAGATCGCTGCCGAGCACGTGACCGACGCGCAGCAGGACGGCGCCCATCGTCATGAACAGCAGTCCCTTGAACAGCACTTCGTTGAAGGCGTGCGCCACCGCGCCGTTCAGAGAGAGCTCGGTCCCGATGCCGATGCCGACGACGATGAAGCCGATCTGGTTGATCATGCTGTAGCCGAGGACCCGCCGCAGATCGTTCTCGATGACCGCATAGAAGATCGGAAACACTGCCATCAGCGTGCCGATCGGGATCAGGATTTCGGTGCCCGGGTAGGCGCGGGCGAGTGCGTAGACGGCTACCTTGCTCGTGAACATGCTGAGGAACACAGTGCCCGTCGCCGTGGCTCTCGGATAGGCATCCGTGATCCAGGTATGGAGCAGCGGAAAGCCGCACTTGATGCCGAACGCGATCAGGATCAGCCAGCCGCCGGGCGCGTCCGTACCGATCAGGTCGAAGCTCGTCGTCCCGCGCTCCTGCGCGTACAGCACGGTGCCGGCCAGCAGCAGGAGCCCCGACATCAGATGCATGGCCAGATACCGCAGGCCTGACCCGTTCGCCGCCGGTGTGCGTCGTGCCCACACGAGAAAGGCGGACGCCAGTGCCATTCCCTCCCAGCAGATGAAGAGCGTCACCAGGTCGCCAGCGAACACGCATCCGAGCGCGCTGCCCACGTAAGTCAGCGCCGCGACGTGCTGCAATGTGTCGCGGACCTGCAGCGCATAGATGACGCCGATCAGCGCGCCGATATGAAACAGCACGCCGAACAGCAGGCTCAATCGGTCGACTCGCAACTGCATCAGCTCGAGATCGAGCAGCTGCCATACGGAGGAGACGCCGGTATCGAGCCCTGTGAGGTTCCAGAATCCGATGAGCGGAGTCAGCAGCAGGATCGGGTTGACGGCGCGCTGCTGTCCTGTCGATCGCAGCACGAGCACCAGCAACGCCGCACCGAAGAACACGTAGGCGGGCGGCAGCCCGGGACCCACGAGATCGATCAGCAGCGGAAAGGCTTCAGCGCGCATCACGGCTCGGAATCCCGGTAGTAGTCCTCGTCGCGCATCACGACCCGACGCAGAACCCGCCCGAGCAGTACGAGGATGACGCAGGCGAGGAACCCGAACAGCGAGTACGAAGCGAGGAAGTCGAGCGCTCGCAGGCGCTCGACACCGTGGCCGGATCCGGACAGCGGATGGACCCAGTCGATCACCACGACCACCAGGGCAGCGATATGCAGCGCGATCAGCGCGACGCGCGCGCCGGCCGGCGTCACCCAGAAAGGCGTCCCGCCGCCCCGCTGCATCGGGGGATGGTCACGGCTCCTGCCTGTCATCGGACCGAGATTCCCTGCAGGAGCCCGACCATCGGCTGCGCGACGAAGAACAGCAGTACGGTCAGCACTGCCGTGAAGGACAGCGCTGCGAGCGACGTCCACGGAGCCTTGACCGTCTGTCCCGCAGACGCAGCGCGTGCGTCCGCAGGACCCGGCCCGAAGAAGGCGCGGATCGCAGGCGGCAGCAGATAACCCATCGCGAGCAGCGAGCCGAGCAGCACCACGGCAAGCAGGAATGGACGCTCCGCATCGAGCGTGCCCTGCACCAGGTACCACTTGCTCCAGAAGCCGCCGGTGAATGGCAGTCCGATGACACAGAGACTCGCGATGATCCATGCCGTCCAGGTGATCGGCAGCGCCCGCCCGGAGCCGCCGAGCTCGCTGACGGCCGTCTTGTGCAGCGAGATCAGGATCACACCAGCGCAGAAGAACAGCGTGATCTTCGCGAACGCGTGCGCTGCGATGTGGATGCCGCCGGCGAGCAGCGAGGACGTGTTGGCGAGTGTCGCGGCCAGCACCACGTAGGCGAGCTGACTGATCGTCGAGTAGGCGAGACGCCGCTTCAGGCTGTCCTCCCGCAGGGCGAGGACGGCGGCCGCCAGCAAACTGAACGCAGCGACGCCCTGCATGAACGTCGTGGCCTCGAGCTCGAGGAGCGTGTCGATGCCGAACGTGTAGACCGTCACCTTCAGAATTGCGAAGACGCCGAGTTTCACGACTGCAACGGCATGCAGCAACGCCGATACCGGCGTCGGCGCAACCATGGCGGCTGGCAGCCAGCCATGGAACGGCATCAGCGCCGCCTTGGCGGTACCGAACAGGAACAACGCGTACAGGACCGCGACGAGACCGGGTGTGAGCTGGCCGCGCAACTGACCGTTTTCGAGCAGCAGACCCCCGTTCACGAACTCGAGCGTGCCGGTCGTCAGGTAGACCCACGCGATCGCGAGCAGCAGGAACACGAATGATGTGCCGAGCAGGATCGCGAGATAAATGCGGCCGGCAGCGCGATCCTTGCGGCCGCCTCCGTGCGTGACGAGCGGGTAGGTTGCGAGCGTGAGGGCCTCGTAGAAGAGGTAGAGCGTGAGCAGGTTGCCCGCAAGCGCTCCACCGATCGTCGTCACGATCGCGAGCGCAAAGAACAGGTAGAAGCGCGTCTGGTTCGCCTCGCCGTGAGCGCGCATGTAGCCGATCGCATAGAGGATCGTGACGGGCCACAGCAGTGAGACGATCAGCGCAAAGGCGACTCCGAGCGGCTCCGCCTCGAACCGCAGCGACACGCCCGGAAGGAACTCGAGCAGCGTCAACGTCGGTCGTTGGCCGTCCATGACCACGAGTGACAGCGGGAGTACGAATGCGATGAGCAGCGCGGCGCAGGCGAGCGATGCCGCCTCGCGCCGATTCGGATGCGCGCGCAGGAGAGGACCCGCCAGCACGGCGATGCACGGCGCAATCAGGCAGCCCGCAATGAGCAGCGCGCCGCTCATGAGCCGCTGGCCTCTTCGCTGTGTGTCGCAGCCCGTTGCAGCATCGGTGGGTCCCGGGAAACCGCGGGCGCCGGTTTCAGTCTGCGCACGGGAAGTTCTGGACGAGCGCCTCGTGGACCAGACGATCGACAGTCTCGTGACCGTCGAGGTTCTCATTCAGGTGGGCGGCGACCTTCTCCACGAGCACGAGGACATTCACATCCGGATCGATGCAGTACTCCGAGGGTGTCGTCGTTCTGGCGCGAACCCGGTCGAGCACACCCGGGCCGACCCGCGTTCGCGTTGCGCGGTCGAGGAAACTCTCTTCGGAAGGTGCCGTTGCAGCCATCCAGCGACTCGAAGTCTCGCTCGCTCTCTCGGCGCCGGCGAGAAACCCCTGCATGTAGGCGATGCAGATGGAGCCCTCCTCGCTCGCAGGATCGCAGAGATACGAGGCGCAGTGTCGCTCGAGCTCGAGAGCCGTCAACCAGACGTTCTGCGTCGAGGACGCGACCACGCCCGCCGAGGCAAAGAGCAGACAAGCGATGAGCACCCGGCTCGACATCGGATCTCCTCATCCTTGGGTCGCAGGAACAGCGACGTCAGGAATACCTACGTCGCTCGGGGCTGTCTTAGTCCCTCGTCACGGCGGATCTGCAGCCACCGGCTCGACGAGTCCTGCGATACGGATCACCTGATCGTCCGTCAGCGGCCCGGCGAGCGCATATCTCGCGTGCTCGTGTTGCCAGTAGACGAGTGTGATGCCCTGGCGATGCAGGATGTGCTGCGGAATCTCTTCGTCCTCAGAGGCGTGCAGCACGAAGTACGAAAGCGTCGTGCCTATCCTGTCGCGATACGGCACGTGGAGCACGGCTCCTTCGTCGCTCGGCAGCAATTGAGCTCCGATCGGCTCGAAGCCGAGCGACCGCAGGTCCGGCAGGCGCTCGGCTTCTCCGACCCGCATGAACAGTTTGCTGAGTCGATCCGGCGACAGAGCCATGACTTCAGCAGGGTCCAGCGTCGTCAGCAGGTGAGCGCGCACGATCTCGTCCGTGTACGGCGGCCCTGAGACGAGGGGAACATAAGCGACGTGCGCGAGCCACCCGGCACCGAAGATCGCTGCGATCACGGCAACACGTGGCCAGGGAAAGAACGCCTGACGCTTGAGGCGACGCCCGAGCTGCCGCGCGAGCTTGTCCGTGGTGGCGGACCGCGGCTGCGGTCCGAGCGTACGCGCATACTCGATCAGATCGCTCTTGTGCCGCATGTAGGCACGCACGCGCGCCGCGACCTCCGGGTGCCGGCTCAGATAGCTCTCGATGCGCTCCATCGCGTCGTCGTCGAGCGCGCCATCGACGTAGCCGTGCAATTCGAGGTCGAGTGGAGCTTCGTCTTCCATCACTCTCATCTCACCGCTTTGAGTCGGTTCGGGTGGGGGCCGTGGCCATCGAGCAGACGCCGCAGTTGCTCACGGCCGCGAGCGAGCCGCGACATCAGCGTGCCGATCGGCACGTCCAGCGTCTCGGCCGCCTCCACGTAGGACATGCCTTCGATGGCGATCAGGATCAGCGCCGCCTGCTGATCCGGATTCAGGCGATGCAGCGCGCGTAACGTCTGTTGAGCTTCGACCACGTGCTCCTGGTCGGAGGGCGACGCGCCGTCTTCGGAGGTGGCGCTCAGGAACGTCGCCGCTCGCGCCCGACGTGCGTACTGGCGTCGATGGGTGACGAAGGTGTTGTGCAGAATGCTGAAAAGCCAGGCGCGCAGGCTCTTGCCGGACTGATAGGTGTGCGCTGCGGCGA
>Ga0268386_10000161_pt1 | contig 39728 bp, 32 predicted proteins | sample RVTome_15_FD_200260 | JGI IMG/M metagenome (GOLD analysis project Ga0268386, IMG submission 200260) | Soil microbial communities from uranium-contaminated site in the Upper Colorado River Basin, Wyoming, United States - RVT150D86... ... | reverse complement strand
CGCTCCACCGGCGGGCTGACGATCGGGGGCGGCTTCCCGTGGGTGCGCCGTATCTCCGAGGAGGTGGAGCCGAGGCCGATCTACTACGCCAAGCCCTTCGCCTACTCCGTCGTGGCGGCCCCCTTCGTGCGCGCCTTCGGCACGCGGGGCCTGTTCGTCACCAACGCGCTGTTCCTGGGCCTGGCCCTGGTCCTGGGCTACCTGGTCCTGCGCCGGCAGGCCTCTCCCGGGCGCGCGCTGGCGGTGACGATCGCGCTGTTCCTCCTCACCGTGACGCCCGTCTACCTGGTGTGGCCGGCACCGGAGGTGTTCAACCTGGGCCTCGTCGCCGCGGGCCTGGCCGCATGGCGGCTGGGCCGGCCGACCGCGTCGGCCCTCCTGCTCGGTGTCGCCATCTACTCCAAGCCGTACAACCTGTGGCTCGCGATCCCGCTCGGCCTCGCCCCGCTGCTGGGCCTGGAGGGCACTCCCGTGGCGAACGCCAGCGCCGAGCCCTTCGGCCGACGGCTTCTCGAGGGGCTGCGCCGCGCCGCGGTCACGGCGGCCACGACGGTGCTGCTGTTCGGGCTCAACATGGCGGTGACGGGGGAGTGGAACTACCAGGGCGGCCGCGAGCGCAAGACCTTCTACGGGCATTTCCCGTTCGAGATGAAGGACGGGAACGAGGTGACGTTCGGGAACTCGGGGATCTGGATGAGCACGAACCAGCTCGGCCCGAGGGTGGAGGGCCGCGACGAGGCGCCCCCGGCGCAGGGCGCGGAGCCTCCCCGGTCGAGGCAGGAGCTGCGCGCCTCGTTCGTCCGGAGCCTCGGCTATTTCTGGGTGGGCCGGTTCGGAGGCGTCGTCCCGTACTTCCTGCCGTTCGCCGCGGCCGTCGTCGTGTTCCTCGTCGCCGGGCCCCGGGCGCCGCCGGGGTGGCTGGCGCTCCTCGCCCTCGTCGTCTCGCAGCTCTTCTACGTCGATCGGATCCCGGACAACTGGTACGGGGGGAGCGGGACGATCGGGAACCGCTACTTCCTCAACCTGCTGCCGCTCGCGCTGTTCATGGTCCCGCGTGGGCGCGAGCGCGCGATCGCGGCCGCGGGCGTCCTCGGTGCCGCTGTCTTCACCGGCCCGCTCCTGGCCGACCCGCTGGGGCATTCCCTGCGGCCGGGGCGCCACGCGATGCAGGGTGCGTATTGCCATCTCCCGGCCGAGCTGACGATGCTCAACGACCTGTCGATCTTCTCGGAGCGCTGGCGCTGGAAGCGCCCGTACGGCGACACCGAGGGCGATCCGCACAGGCACTGGCCCGCCGACCCCAAGGCCTACTACCTGTACTTCCCGGACGACGGCACGCACGGGAAGGAGTCGCTTGGCGGTGTCGAGGGGTTCTGGCTGAGGGGTGGACGCACCGCCGAGGTGTTCCTGAGAGCCCTGGAGCCGGTGGAGGCCATCCGCCTGAAGGTGACCGGCGGCGCCGCGGGCGACGAGGTTTCGGTCGAGGCCGGCGCGGGCGGGCAGACGCTGGCGCTGGCTCCGGGCGAGGCGCGCGAGGTGAGCCTCCGGCCCGGTCCGCCGTTCGTGTACAAGGACAGCTTCGTCCATGTCCTGCGCTTCCGCTCCCGCCGCTCCGGGCGGGCCCCGACGCCGGACGGCTCACAGCTCCGCGTCCTGGGCGCTTTCGTCGAGCTCCGGCTGGACGTGCGGAAGCGCCCGCACGGCGCGGCTCCGTCCGCGCCGATTCCGCTGGCTGTGCAGGGCCGCGTGCGCGTACCTGGTACACGTCTCGGCCGACGGCCAGACCGCTGTTTCACGCTGCTCGGGGCTGGCAAGCCTGAGATGGAACTGGTCGATGCGGCGGCCTCGAACAGTGGCGAGGGCCCGTACGGTCACGTGTCGACTGCGTTTCCTTCGCGATGAGTCGAAGGCTAGGCTCGTCCACCGCGTCGCCTCATGCGAGGCTGCCCGCGTCGGGAAGCCGCCCGCGCAGCAGGTCCCTCACGAGTCGTCGCTCCTTCTCGTCCCACACACGCAGCACCACCGTGGCGAGCGCGAACGCCAGCGAGGCGAGCGCCGCCGACAGCGGCAGCGCGAGGCCGCGGGAGGTCCAGAGCACGAGGGCGAAGACGGCCGCGGCGGCCGAAGGACGAAGGAAGAGCTGGGGCCACGAGAGGCGGTGGCCGTAGCGGCCCAGGGCAAGGGCGGTCGAGAGGAAGTACAGCCCCTCGGTCACGAGCGTGGCCCAGGCGGCGCCCACGTATCCGAAGGCTGGGATCCAGGCCAGGTTCAGGGCGACGTTGAGGGCCAGGGCCGCAGTCGAGATCAGCACGATGGCGCGCCAGCGGTTCACGCAGGCCAGGGCGGTCTCGCCGAAGTTCGACAGGAACATGAACGCGGCCGCCGGCAGGAGGATCCGGCTCGCGGCCGCGCTGGGGCCGTAGGCCTCCCCGAACAGCATCCCCATGAAAGGGCCCGAGGCGAGGAGCCCGAACGCGCCGATCGGCAGGCCTGCCAGGGCCAGGTATTTCGAGCCGCGCCGGTAGAGGGCCGTGACCGCGCCCGGCGAGCGCGCATGCAGGGCGGCCATGGTGGGGATCAGCGCGTAGCCCAGGATGCGGGGGACGAGCGTCAGCCCTTCGAGCACGAGCACCGGGGCGCGGTACCAGCCGACCTCGACGGAGCCGCGGATCCGCTCGAGGATGACCGTGTCCACCTGGAAGAACAGCGTGATCATCAGGCCCGCGTAGGCGAACGGGAGGCCCCGGCGGAGCAGGCTCCACCACGCCGGCGGGTCGTAGCGGGGCGTGAGCCGGACCACCCGCGCGTGCACGTAGGCGTGGAGCGCGGCGGTGTCGAAGGCCCGCACCGAGGCGAACACCAGGACGAAGCCGACCACGCCGTAGCCCAGCACGAGGCTGGCGGCTCCGAGCGTGAGGATCGCGAGCCGCTCCGCCACCAGCGACAAGGCCTCGGCGGCGAAGCTCTCGAGCGCCTTCAGCAGCCAGCGCAGCGTGGACTTCCACGCCTTCAGGGCCAGGTCCACCGAGAGCACCGCGACCGCGATCCAGGTGACGCCGGAGTACTGCCAGGCGCCGATCCCAAGGCATAGGGAGACGGCCAGGACCGACAGAACGCACTGGAAGCCCAGCAGCCGGCCCACGACCGGACCGGCGAGCGACCGGTCGCGGCTGATCTCCAGCGTGGCCGCGTACGACATCCCGAAGTCCGGGAGCAGCCGGAACAGGCCCACGAACGCGAACGCGGTGCTGTACTGGCCGAAGGACGCGGGCGCCAGGTACCGCGCCGCCAGGAAGCCGAGGAGGAACAGCAGCAGGTTCGAGCCCTCTCCCATTGCCGAGAAGAGGGTGTTGCGGGCGAGGCGGGCCGGGTGCAGCGCCCCGGATGGAGGAGGCTCCGCCCCGCCTGCGCAGGCCGCGGTCAGCTCGCCTGCTCCTTGCGGAGCAGGGCGTCGAGGCCCCGGCCGATCTTCAGGCAGCGCTCGCGCGCGTCAGCGTCGAGGAGCCTCTGCCGGGCGGTCGACGTGATCGGCAGGTGCTGGCAGGCCAGGTTCACCCAGGACATGGGCTCCTTCGAGCGGCGTTGCTGGTCGAGGAACGAGCGCAGGTCCGCGTGGGCGTGCAGGTACCGGGCCAGCGCCTCGACCGCCCCCCCCCACTCGTCGCCCGGGTCGCCCTCGTCGAGCAGGTCCACCTCGGCGACGAGCATGTCGGTCCCGATGAGCGTCACCGCCTGCGCGCGCCGCAGCCCGTCCAGCTCGACGCGCCGGGCGCCGTCGGACAGCGCATGGCCTTCGGCGATCAGCGCGATGGTCCCGACGGAGTGCAGGTCGCGGAGGGGTGCGTTGGGCGAGGTGGAGTCCCGCTGCGCCAACGCCAGCAGCCGTCCTCCGGTCCGTGCCGCCATCTCGACCGCGCGCATCGAGTGAGCCCTGTTGACGACCAGCCCGAGCGACGACTCCGGGAAGAGGCAGACGTCGGGCAGGGGGAGGACCGGCACGAGCACGGTCTCGCGCCGGTTGCCCGTCGGGTCGTCGTGCGCCACCCTCGCCTCCGAGCCGGACGTAGCAGCCTGCCCGGAATCCTACTACGCCGCTCCGCCGAGCCGCCGGGTCCATTTCCTCCGGAGGACTTCGGTGAGGCTCGAGCGGCCGCCTCCCGGCAGCAGCTCCAAGTAGTCCTCGCCGATCCGGACGATCGCGAGCGGATCGCCGCCGGGCCGCGTCAGGGGGACCCCGGGGAGCTTGCCGCAGTAGGCCGCCGCGTACCCCGCCTCGGCGGCCAGGCGGCGGGCGGTGGGCCCCCAGGCGTGCCAGGGGTAACACAGGTGCCGGACCTGCCGGCCTGTCCGCTCCTCGATGGCGAGCTTCGAGCGCACGAGCTCGGCACGGATGGCGTCCTCGCGCTCCGCCGCCGTCTCCGTGCGGCCCCGGACGGCCGTGGCCGCGGCGAGCCGGCGCAGCTCCCGCTCCCAGCCGGGCCGCGAGAAGAAGGCCTCCCCGCCCGCCTGCGCGACGGCATCGACGCACCGCGAACGGAACGCCTCGTCCTCGTGGAAGCGTAGCGCCTCCGACGTGCGCGGCGCCGAGACGAGGAGCGGCGACCCCAAGGGAGCCTCGTGCGGCAGCAGGTCCCGGCCTCCGCTCGCGAGGAGCGGGACGTCCATGGCCGCGTATCCGTGGCGGAACCCGGGAGCCAGGAACCCGGCCAGCCGGGGGGCGACGTGTATCCGCGCGTGCCGGTGCGTATGGCTCTGGAACTCGAAGACACCGTCGTGGGAGAGCGCGTCGACCTCCTCCCACGACAGCAGGGCGCGGGGGCCCGCCTCGCGGGCCAGGATCTGCCCCGCGTCGGCCTGGCCGGTGGCGACGTCGTTCCAGGTGGGGGACAGCGGTCCCGGCCGCGACTCCATGCGCCCGGGTACCAGGAACACGACGCCCCGCATGCCATATCTGCGGAGCAGCGGGGCCCCGATCGTCCAAAGGCTGCCCCGGCCGTCGTCGAACGTGAGGAGGACGGCCTTCTCGCGGCACGGCCGCCGCTCCGAGAGGAGGTCCATGTACTCGTCGGCCGACAGCGCGGCGTAGCCGTTGTCGGCGAGGTGGCGGAGCTTCCGCTCGAAGGAAACCGGCTCGAGGCTGTGGAACACGAAGACCGGGACCTCGCCGCGGCGCAGGGGGCCGCCGGTCACGAACGCGGGGTAACGCCGGAGGAGGAGGTCGCGGGGCACCTCCCACGCCTCGCGGGCCTGCCGCGCCCAGCCGGCGAGGCTCACGCGGCGAGGCCCCGCTCGCGCAGGACCTCGTCGTAGAGGTCCTGCATCTGCTCGACGCAGCGATCGACGTCGTAGCGCCGGGAGGCCTCGCGGGCGGCGCGCTCCAGGGCGTGGCGCCGCTCGGGGTTCCCCAGGGCATCGAGCAGCCGCGCCGCCAGGGCCTCGGGATCGCGCGGCGGCGCCAGCAGGCCGGTGACGCCGTCCTCGATCACCTCGCGGCAGCCGTCGACCGCGGTGGAGACGACCGCCTTGCCCGCGGCGAGGGCCTCGAACAGCGCCAGCGGCGTGCCTTCGTAGGTCGAGGAGATGCAGAAGACGTCGATGGCGCCGAGGACCGCGGGGACGTCGTCGCGGTGGCCGGCGAAGACGACCGCGTCGCCGAGACCCAGGTCCCGGACCTGCGCTCGCAGGGCGGCATCGAGGTCGCCGTCTCCCACGACGAGGAAGCGCACGTCGGGTCGCCGCCGCCGCACCCGTGCGGCCGCCTCCAGGAGGTAGCGGTGGCCCTTCTGTTCGCTCAGCCGCCCGACGGTCCCCACGACCGCCACCCCTTCGGATATGCCGAGCTGGCGCCGGACGGCGAGGGCCCGCTCGCGGGAGACCGGCGCGAACTCGCCGAGGGGCGCGCCGTTCCAGATAAGGCGCACGCGGTCCGCCGGGACGTGCCGCTCGCCGACCAGGAAGTCGCGCGTGGAGGCGCTCACCGCGATGGCGCGGTCGGTGAGGCGGGCCAGGAGCCGGTCCGCAAGGGCCTGGTAGCGGGGCATCCGGGGGTCCGCGAAGTGCTCGTGGAGGACGAGCGCCGCCCCCGCCCAGCGCGCCGCCAGCCGCCCGTAGTCCGCCGACGCGTATCCGTGGACGTGGAGGATCCGCGCCCCCCGGCGCCGGACCTCGGCGACGAGGTCGAGCACGACTCTCGGATCGAAGCGGCCGCGGCCCAGGTGGCGCACCGGGACGCCCTGCTCGGCCAGCCGCCGCGAGGCGGGTTCCGGCACCTTGAGTCCGCACAACGAGACCTCGAAGCGCGCCGGGTCGTAGCGCGGGAACCACCACGAGAAGAGGCGCGACACGCCGTGGATGCTCGATCCGGCGACACCGAACTTGTCGCACACGTGGAGGACGTGGGGCGCCATCGGTCAGGCGGGGGAGGAGGGCTCGTGGCCGGCCCGCGACGTCCACACCACGGCGCCCGAGAGCGAGAGCAGGACGATGAGGCCGGCCCCGGTGAGGCTGAAGGCGAGCGCGCTCTCGCGGGGAAGGCCGAGCTGGGCGAAGTAGAGGATGAACACGCTCTCGCGGATCCCCCAGCCGTTGAACGAGACCGGCACGGTCTGGATGAGCGTGCAGAGAGGGACGATCAGGAAGCTGGCCGAGAGGGGGAGGGGGATGCCCAGGGACTGGGCCACGGTGTAGAAATAGCAGACCACGACCGCCTGGATCGCCACGCTGCCGGCGAACGCGGTCCAGACCGCGGGCATCCGCTCGCGGTAGACGTGCACCGCGGCCTGGACGACCTCGAACTTCTCCCGCACCCACGGGATCCGGATCAGGCGCGACGTGTTCATCAGCCGCCTCGCGGTCCCGGGCCTGAAGAACACGTAGGCCAGCGCCCCGAACACCAGCCCCAGCGCGACCAGGACCACGCGCGCCCCGACCAGGTCCTTGACGCTGTCGCCGCCGAGCAGGAAGGCCAGCAGCGCGAGCAGGTACAGGGCCCCGAGGCCCAGGGTCCGGTCGATGGCGACGATCGCGAGCGAGGCGGTGGTGGAGCCGGTCAGCGTCGAGCCGTCCCGCACCCGGATGACGTCTCCGCCGATGTTGCTGGGGAGGAAGTTGTTGAAGAACGTCGCCACCAGGTACGAGGCCGACAGGCGTCCGATCGGCGCCTGGTAACCCTGGGCCTGAAGCAGCAGGCGCCAGCGCCAGGTCGAGAGCGCGAGGATGGCCGTGTAGAGCAGGAGCGCGAGGGCGAGCAGCAACGTGTCGCCGCTGCGGATGCGGCGGTTCAGGGCGTGGAGGTCGGTGGTGGAGAGCAGGTACACGAGCAGGGCTGCGCTGACAACGAGCTTCGCGGCCAGGAGCGCGGTGCGCCTCACGGGCGGACGTTCAGGAGCTGGACCGCGTCGATGTCGGCTCCCTCGCTCGGCGTCTGCGCCAGCTCGCACGGGAAGCGCTCGGCGTCCTCCACCCGGAAATAGCGGGCCTCGGCCACCTCGCCCTCGGCGAGGTCGAAGTCGCAGTACCGGATCGTCTGCTCGCCCGGGATCCGCTCACCGCAGCGCTTGCGCGCCTCCAGGAGTACGAACGGCCCCGCCGGCGTGCCCGCCGCGTACACCGTCACCGGCTCACTCCCCACGGCCTGGTACACGCGGACGTCCGGGCCCGGGCCGTCCACCGCGCAGCCCTCCATGTCGACGGTCACGTGGCCTCCGTCCCCCAGGCTCAGGAAGCCGCGGAAGTTGAACGGGCCGAACCCGCCCGCATCCGGAGGCCCGAGGACCTCGGAGGAGTCGTCGTAGAGGTTCGGCCTGCGCGGGCACGACGGCAGGCTCACGTCGACGACGCTCTTGGCGTACCCGTCGCCCGGCGCCAGGCACGCCACCGGGGGCAGCCGGAACGGCGCGAGCGGGGAGGCCACCTCGCCGCTCGCGCTGCGTGCGGTCGCTCTCCACGCCAGCTCCATCCCCCGCGGCAGCGGCGCGGGCGCCACGGCCGAGGTGGTCGAGCGTCCGGCGGGCACCGTGAACTCGGCGAGGAGCTGCCCGCGGCCACGGGTCAGCACCTCGAAGGTGTAGCTGGCCTGGCCGAGGTCGAAACCCAGCGCGTTGCGAACCACGAACGTGGGCATGTCCGTCGTAGCCTCCCCGCCGGCCACCGGACTCACCGCAACCGGTTGGGCGGGCAGGACATCGATAGGGACGGGGTTCGGCGCCGTCGTGCCTCCGCCGGAGCAGGAGAGCAGCGAGGGAAGGACGACAGCGAAGGCCGCGCGCGTGGCGGCGGCACACGGTCTTCGGCCTGGAGTGCCTCGCAGCCCGTCACCCCTCCTGCGCGGGAATCGCCCGGCAAAGCGCTCATGCTACAGTACATCCCGCGATACGGTCAATGGAGGCGCCGGGTTGGAGCCAAGCGTGGAAACGCAGCCCGAAGGCAGCCGAGCGTCCGGAGGCATCCAGGGCGCCCTGGGCGCGTCGGGCCGCTCGGCCCTGGAGAAATACCAGGATCTGGTGGTGGGCAGCCGGAGCCTCGCGAGGCTGCTGCTCCACGAGCTGGTGGTGACCGGGGTCTCCTGGATTCCCGGCGCGCTGGGGCTGGCGCTGCGGCGCGTGACATATCCCTGGCTGCTCGGGTCGGTGGGCCGCAACGTCACGTTCGGTCACGGAGTGGTGCTGCGCCACCCGGCCAAGATCCACCTCGGGGAGGGCACGGTGGTCGACGACCTCGTCGTGCTCGACGCCAAGGGGACCTCGAACCGCGGGATCCGGATCGGGCGGGGCGTCTTCCTCGGCCGGGGCACGATCCTCTCGTGCAAGGACGGGGACATCGAGCTGGGTGACCACGTCAACATCGGGTTCCACTCGGAGGTGTTCTCCGGCTCGTCGGTCGTCGTCGGGCGGCACGGGCTGTTCGCCGCCTACAGCTACCTGGTGGGGGGCGGCCACGAGTTCGAGCGGGCCGCGGTGCCGGTGATCGAGCAGCCCCGCTCTTCGCGGGGGATCACGCTGGGGGAGAACGTCTGGCTCGGGACCGGGGCGAAGGTGCTCGACGGCGTACACATCGGGTGCGACGTCGTGGTGGGGGCGAACGCCGTGGTGACCGAGGACCTTCCCGACGGCGTCGTCGCGGTGGGCATCCCCGCCCGCGTGGTGCGCCGGCGCGGCGAGGCGTCACGCTAGAATCGAGGAAGCGACGGGGGTTGATCCCATGAAGAAGGTGCTCGAGGAGAAGGCGGCGGACCCACGGCCCGCGAATGGCCGCGACGTCCCCTTCACGACCATCTCCGGTCGCCCCATCGAACGGCTCTACACGCCGAAGGACGTGGAGGGGCTCGACTACGACCGCGACCTCGGAGACCCCGGCCGATACCCGTTCACCCGGGGCATCCATGAGACCATGTACCGCGGAAAGGCGTGGACGATGCGGCAGTTCGCGGGGTTCGGCACGCCCCGCGAGACCAACGCGCGCTTCAAGTACCTCCTGGAGCACGGGTCCCACGGGCTGTCGGTGGCGTTCGACCTGCCGACCCTGATGGGCCGCGACCCCGACCACCCGCTGTCGCTGGGGGAGGTGGGGAAGTGCGGGGTGGCGGTGACGTCGCTCGCCGACATGGAGACGCTCTTCGACGGCATCCCGCTCGACGAGGTCAGCACCTCGATGACCATCAACTCGCCCGCGGCCATGCTGCTGGCCTTCTACATCGCGGTGGCCGAGAAGCAGGGGGTGCCGGAGTCGAAGCTCTCCGGCACCGTGCAGGCCGATATCCTCAAGGAGTTCATCGCCCAGAAGGAGTACATCTTCCCGCCGCGCCCGAGCATGCGGCTGGTGGTGGACATGATCCGCTATTCCACCGAGCACCTGCCCCGGTGGAACTCGATCTCGATCTCCGGCTATCACATCCGCGAGGCCGGCTCGACCGCAGCCCAGGAGCTCGCCTTCACGCTGCGAGACGGGATCGAGTACGTGCAGTGGTGCGTGGAAGCGGGGATGGACGTGGACGACTTCGCCCCCCGCCTGTCCTTCTTCTTCAACTCGCACAGCGACTTCTTCGAGGAGATCGCCAAGTTCCGCGCCGCGCGGCGGATTTGGGCCCGGGTGATGAAGGAGCGCTTCGGGGCGAAGAACCCGCGCTCCTGGATGTGCCGCTTCCACACCCAGACCGCGGGGGTGAGCCTCACCGCGCAGCAGCCGTACAACAACGTCGTGCGCACCGCGCTCCAGGCCCTCGCCGCGGTGCTGGGCGGCACCCAGTCGCTCCACACGAACTCCCTCGACGAGGCCCTGGCGCTTCCCACCGAGGAAGCGGTGACGATCGCCCTCCGCACTCAACAGGTCATCGCCCACGAGTCCGGTGTCGTCAACACCGCCGATCCGCTCGCGGGCTCGTACTTCGTCGAGAAGCTCACCAGCGACATCGAGGCCGACGCTCTGGAGTACTTCCGCAAGATCGACGCCATCGGTGGGATGGTGGCGGCGGTGGAGCGCGGGTTCCCGCAGCGGGAGATCCAGGAGGCCGCGTTCCAGTTCCAGCAGGCGGTGGAGCGCCGGGAGAAGATCATCGTGGGCGTGAACGGGTACGGGATGGAGGAGAAGCCCCATCCCATCCTCTACATCGGCGAGTCGGTGGGGGAGGAGCAGATCGCGCGCCTCGACGCCCTGCGCGCCAGCCGAGACGGCGAGGCGGTGCAGCGGTCGCTCCAAGGCCTGCGGGAAACGGCCCGCGGCAGCGGCAACCTCATGTACCCGATCCTGGAGGCGGCGCGGGCCTATGCGACGCTCGGCGAGATGTGCGACGCCTTCCGCGAGGTGTGGGGCGAATACGTCGAGCCGCCGGTGTTCTAGGAGTCGCGTTGGCGGCCGACCGTCGAAGGCCGGGAACAGCCAGCGTCGACTTTCGACGGTCGACTGCTGCCCTTATGATCTAGCCCGTGCCGGACACCGCCGGAAAGGGAGCTGCGCCGGAGGGAGGGTCCCGGAGGATCCGCGTCCTCATTGCCAAGCCGGGACTGGACGGGCACGACCGCGGGGCCAAGGTCGTGGCCCGCGCGCTGCGCGATGCGGGGATGGAGGTGGTCTACACCGGCCTGCGCCAGAGCCCGGAGCAGATCGTGGCTGCGGCCGCGCAGGAGGACGTGGACGTCGTCGGCCTGTCGATCCTCTCCGGCGCGCACCTGCCGATCTGCCGCCGCGTGCTCGAGCTGCTCGCCGAGAACCGCATGGAGTCGGTGCGGGTCTTCCTGGGCGGCATCATACCCGCGCAGGACGTCCCCGAGCTGCAGAAGATGGGTGTGGCCCAGGTCTTCCAGCCCGGGGCGTCGACCCAGGACGTGGTGCGCCTGATCCGGGCCGCGGTCCCGCGGACGTAGGCGTCTCCCAGCCCATCCGACTCCATAAGTCTTTGACATACGGGCAAGAAGGGGCTATCGTGGCGCATCCTGGTCCGGGGTGTTCCTTCTTGCCGGGGTGCCTCCCGGTGCCGGAACCGGTGGGGCATCTGAGCGCCATGCGGCGTGCGTTGCCGGCCGGGCTCCCTGGGAGGGCATGAGGCGATGGGCAAGAAGATCCTGCTGGCCGACGACAGCATCACCATCCAGAAAGTCATCGAGCTGACCTTCTCGGACGAGGACTTCGAGGTGGTGACCGTCGGCAACGGCCGGCTGGCGATCGAGCGGGTTCTCGACGTCCGCCCGGACGTGGTGCTCTGCGACATCATCATGCCGGAGAAGGACGGCTACGAGGTCTGCGACTTCATCAAGAAGACCCCGCAGCTGGCGCACGTGCCCGTCCTCCTGCTGACGGGCGCCTTCGAGCCGTTCGACCAGGAGCGGGCCGCCCGCGTGGGCTGCGACGGCTTCCTGGCCAAGCCGTTCGAGCCGCAGACGCTCATCGCCAGGGTCAAGGAGCTCCTGAGCCAGCCTGGCACGCGACCGCCGGCGAGCCCCGCGCGGCCGGCGGCCGTCGCGGCGGCGCCGGAGCCGGGGGAGCCCTTCCCGCTGGCCGCGGAGACGGGGATTCCGGAGCCGGCGCCCCTGCTCGACGGCGACGAGCCGGCGAACGGCGGGGAGCCGGCGGCGGACGAGGTCAGCTTCATCCCCGAGGAGCCCTTCCTGGAGTACGGTGAGGCGCCGGCCTACGACGAGCCGGCCGAGGCGGCGCCGGAGCCGCCGGCGGCGCTGGCGAGCCAGGCGATGGACCCGGACCTCTACGGGGTGGTGGACGCCGTCGATGCGGCGCCCGACGAGCTCATCTCCGTCACGCCGGAGGAGTCGGCCACGTTGGGCGCGGGCCCCGATCCGGCAGCCACTCTCATGTTCAAGGGCGGACCTCCGGCCCCGTGGCAGACGACGATGGAGGTCCCGCTGGAGACGCGCGCCCGCGCGGGTGTCGAATCGATCCAGCGGGAGAGCGATGCCGGGATCTTCGAGGAAGTCTTCGAGGACGACACGCTCAACTTGAAGGGCTCGGCCGCGCCCGATGAGCCCGCCGAGGAGCCGGAGCCTGCCGACGAGCCGTTGCCCTTCGACGAGCCTTCCTGGGAACCCATGGCCGAGCTGGACTCGAGCCTCGGCACGGATACCGGGACGGCGGTCCCGGACGGCGGCGGGGAGGAGATCTACGAGGCCGACGCCACCGCCCCCGCCATGTCGGCCCTGGTCGACAGCGCGGAGGAGACCCTGGCCCCGTCGCTCGACGCCGAGCCACCGACTCCCGCCCCGCCGCCGGCCCCAGCGGCGGGCATTCCCGCCGCCCCCGCAGAGCCCGATCACGCTCCGCCCCCGGCAGCCGTCGAGCCCGCCGTCGCGGCGTCTCCGGCCGAGGCCTCGGCCCCCGCGGTTCCGGCCGCGCGCGCCGCCTCGGAGCCCACTTTCGCTGACCTGCGTCCGGAGGAGCCCGAGGCCGCAGCCCCGGTCTCGGCCGCCGCGGAGGCGAGCGTGCCCGTAGACATGGTCGCCCAGATCGCCCAGAGGGTTGTCGCCCAGATCTCGGAGAAGGTGGTCCGGGAGATCGCGTGGGAGGTCGTCCCGGACCTGGCCGAGGCGCTGATCAAGCGGGAAATCGAGCGCCTGAAGGCCGAGCTGCAGCATACGTAGAACGTCCCATCCTCCGGGCGGCGGTTCACTGCGCGCGAGCCGGCGGGCGCCGCCCGGGTCTTGCCGACCCCTGACGAGCATGGCGAACGAACCGCTGGCCAAGGCGTACGAGCCCCGGGACCTCGAGCGGCGCTGGTACGACTTCTGGGAGCGCTCCGGATTCTTCGCGGCCGATCCGGGCTCCGGCAAGGCGAGCTTCTCGATGGTCATCCCGCCTCCCAACGTCACCGGGTCCCTGCACATCGGCCACGCCTTCACGCTCACGCTCCAGGACGTGATCGTCCGCTGGAAGCGGATGCAGGGCTACGACGTGCTGTGGCTCCCCGGCCTCGACCACGCGGGCATCGCCACCCAGATGGTGGTGGAGCGCCAGCTCGCGCGGGAAGGGAAGAAGAAGGAAGACCTCGGCCGGGACGCCTTCGAGGCGCGGGTCTGGGCCTGGAAGGAGGAGAGCGGCGGGAGGATCCTGAGCCAGCTCCGCCAGATGGGTTGCTCGCTGGACTGGAGCCGCGAGCGCTTCACCCTCGACGCGACGCTGTCCCGGGCCGTCCGCGAGGTGTTCGTCTCCCTCTACGAGGCCGGCCTCATCTACCGCGGCGACTACATCGTGAACTGGTGCCCGCGCTGCGTCACCGCGCTGTCCGACCTGGAAGTGGAGACCGAGGCGGTGGCCGGCAGCCTTTGGCACATTCGCTACCGCGAGGTGGGCGGCGGGGAAGGGGTGGTGGTGGCCACCACGCGACCCGAGACGCTCCTCGGGGACACCGCCGTGGCCGTGCACCCCGAGGACGAGCGCTACCGGCCCCTCGTCGGCCGTAGCGTCGTGCTGCCGGTGCTCGGCCGCGAGATCCCCGTGGTGGCGGACGGGTTCGTGGACCGGGAGTTCGGCACCGGGGCCGTGAAGGTCACCCCCGCCCACGACCCCAACGACTTCCAGGCCGGCCAGCGGCTCGGCCTTCCCTCCGTCGTGGTCATGGACGAGCGGGGGGTGATGAACGCCGAGGCCGGCCCCTACGCGGGCCAGGACCGTTTCGAGGCGCGCAAGGGGATCCTGGCCCAGCTCGACGCCGAGGGGCTCCTGGTCCGCACCGAGCCCCACCAGCTGCCGCTGGGACGCTGCCAGCGGTGCGAGACCGTGGTGGAGCCCAGGTTGTCGCGACAGTGGTTCGTCCGCACCTCGCCGCTCGCGGAGCCCGCCATCGCGGCGGTGGAGGACGGACGGATCCGCTTCGTGCCCGAGTCGTGGTCCAAGACCTACTTCGAGTGGATGCGGAACATCCGGGACTGGTGCATCAGCCGCCAGCTCTGGTGGGGACACCGCATCCCCGCCTGGACCTGCGGGAGCTGCGGGGAGATGACCGTGGCGCGCCAGGCCCCTCCTGCCTGCCCGCGCTGCGGCGGCGGGGAGCTGAGCCAGGATGCCGACGTCCTCGACACCTGGTTCTCCTCGGGCCTGTTTCCGTTCTCGACCCTGGGCTGGCCCGAGCGGACCCAGGACCTCGCGCGCTACTACCCGAACACCGCGATGATGACGGGATTCGACATCATCTTCTTCTGGGTGGCGCGGATGGTCATGCTGGGGATGCGCTTCGCCGGCGACGTGCCCTTCCGCACCGTCTTCATCAACGGGCTCGTCCGCGACGAGATGGGCGAGAAGATGTCCAAGTCGAGGGGGAACGACGTGGACCCCCTGGACCTGGTGGAGAAGCACGGCACCGACTCGCTCCGCTTCACCCTCACCGCGCTGGCCGCCCCCGGCACCGACCCGTCGCTGTCGCTAACGCGCCTGGTGGGCTACCGCGCGTTCGTGAACAAGCTGTGGAACGCGTCGCGCTTCGTGCTCATGAACCTCGAGGGCGAGCGGGCCGCCTCCTACGACTTCGCCGCCCTGCCCCTGGCCAGCCGCTGGATCCTCAGCCGTCTCCAGGAGACGGCGGCCCGGGTCCAGGCGGCGCTCGGCGAGTTCCGCTTCGACCAGGCCGCCAACGAGCTGTACCACTTCGTCTGGGACGAGCTGTGCGACTGGTACATCGAGGTCTCCAAGGCCTACCTGGCCCGGCCGGACGAGGCGCCCATGGCCCGCGCCGTGCTCCTGGAGGCCCTGGAGGGGACCCTCCGCCTGCTCCATCCCATCGTGCCCTACGTCACCGAGGAGATCTGGCAGCGGCTGCCGCTCCAGGACGCCGGTCCCTCCATCATGGTGGCTCCCTTCCCGGCGCCCGACCCGGGCCGCATCGACCCCGAGGCGGTCGCGGAGATGGACCGTCTCCGGGCCCTGGTGACCGCGGTGCGGACCATGAGGTCGACCTACGAGGTCGTGCCGCGCCGGCGGATCGACGCCACCGTGGTGGCCGCCGCGCCGGAGGACCGCGCCTTCGTTTCGCGGCACGCCGACCTGATCCGGTTCCTGGCCCGCCTGGAGCGCCTGGACGTCGTCCCCGACGCGCCGGAAGGCCCGCGCACGATACGTCAGCCGGTGGGCGGCCTCGAGCTGCGCATCCCCCTCGCCGGCCTGTTCGACGTCGCCGCCGAGACCGTACGCCTGCAGCGCGAGCGGGGCAAGGTGGAGGCGGAGTTGGCGGGCCTGCGGCGGCGGCTCGACAACCCCCAGTTCGTGGAGCGCGCGAAGCCCGCGCTGGTCGCCGAGACGAGGGCACGGCTTCCGGAGCTGGAGGCGCGCCTGCAGAAGATCGAGCAGACGCTCCTGGAGCTGGGGGGCGATGCCGCGTGAAGGGCCGTCGCCGGAGCGGGTGGCTCGCCTCGTCCGCGCCGCCCTGGACGAGGACATCGGCGCCGGCGACCTGACCACCGCCGTGACGGTGCCGGAGGGGGCCCGCGCCCGCGGCCTCCTGGTGGCGAAGCAGGAGCTCGTGGTGGCGGGCCTCGACATCGCCCTGGCCGCCTTCCGGGCCCTCGACCCCGCGGCCGCCTGGCAGCCCGAGGGCGGCGACGGAGACCGCTTCTTCCCGGGGACCGTCATCGGCGCCGTCTCGGGACGCGCTCGCGCCCTGCTCAGCGCCGAGCGCGTGGCGCTCAACTTCCTGCAGCGCCTCTCGGGCATCGCCACCCTCACGCGGCGCTTCGTGGACGCCGTCGCCGGCACGGGCGCGCGCATCCGCGACACGCGGAAGACCACCCCGCTCCTGCGCTTCCTGGAGAAGTACGCGGTGGAGGTGGGAGGAGGGGTGGCCCACCGTTCGGGGCTGGACGCGGCGATGCTGGTCAAGGACAACCACGTCCGCCTGGTCGGCTCGGTGAGGGCGGCCACGTTGCGTGCGGTGGCCGGCTCCGAGGGGGGCGAGGTGGAGATCGAGGTCGACGACCCCGAGCAGATGGGCGAGGCCCTGGCGGCGGGCGCGGGGATGATCCTCCTCGACAACTTCGCCCCCGACCAGGTGCGCGCGGCGGTGGCGCGACTGGCCGGCCGTGTCCCGGTCGAGGTCTCGGGAGGGATCCGCCTGGAGAACGTCCGGGAGTACGCCGAAGCGGGCCCCGACTACATCGCCGTCGGCGCGTTGACGCATTCGGCGCCCGCCGTCGACGTCTCGCTGGAGGTCGAGCCCGCTTGAGCGCCGCCGACGGGCTCCTCGCACTCCTCGCCGCGAGGGGGCTCGCGTGGCCCGCTCCCGTCGAGGTGCTCGCCAGCGTCTCCTCCACGAACGACCGGCTGAAGGAGCTCGCCCGCGGCGGCGCGCCGGAATGGACCGCCGTGCTGGCGGCCCGTCAGACCGCGGGACGGGGGCGTCAGGGCCGCGTCTGGGTCTCGCACGAGGGCGACCTGTTCCTCTCCGTGCTCCTGCGCCCGCCGCCGGGCGCGGCGGGGGCCGGCCTCATCCCGCTCGCGGCGGGTGTCGCGACCCAGGAGGCCCTGGTGGCGCTCGGCGTCGACGGGGGGCGCCTCAAGTGGCCGAACGACGTGCTGGTGGAGGGACGCAAGATCGCCGGCATCCTGTGCGAGGCGGCCGCCGGTGCCGGCGGTATCGAGTCGGTGGTAGTGGGCATCGGCGTCAACGTGGCGGCTTCGCCGGATTCACTTCCGGAAGACCTCCGGGCCGGCGCGGCCTCGCTACGGACCTTGTTGTCTGGGGATGTCGGGCCGACGGAGGTCGCCGCGGAGGTCCTGGCCCGCCTGCCCCTCTGGTACCATGAGGTCGCGCCTGGACGCGCGCTGCTCGAGGCCTGGCGGGGGCGATCGGTCCCGTGGTGGGGCCGGCCGGTCGAGATCCGCGCCGGTGAGATCGTCCTCCGCGGCCGACTCCACGGCTTGGCGGACGACGGCGGACTCCTCCTCGAGACCGGCGACGGCAGGATCGCGACGGTCCGCTCCGGCGACGTCAGCGAGCTGCGCCTCGCCGGCGACGCTCCCGCACCCTGAGGTCATGCCACTGCTCCTCACCGTCGACATCGGGAACACCAACACCGTCTTCGGCGTCCACGATGGGACGGCCCTCACGGCGCACTGGCGCCTGACCACACGCCGGGAGCAGACTACGGACGAGTACGCGATCCTGGTGCGGAACCTGTTCTCGATGTCCGGGGTCGAGCCAGACGGCATCGGCGGCGTGGCCCTGGCGAGCGTGGTCCCGCCCCTGACCTCCGTACTGGTCGCGCTGTCCCGGCAGACGCTCGGCCTGGACCCGCTGGTGATCGAACCGGGCGTACGGACCGGGATGCCGATCCTCTACGAGCCGCCCGGGGACGTGGGCGCGGACCGCATCGTCAACGGCGTCGCCGCCTTCGCCGCCTTCGGCGGCCCCGTGATCGTGGTCGACTTCGGGACGGCGACGACGTTCGACGTGATCACCCGGAAGGGCGAGTACCTCGGCGGCGTGATCTGTCCCGGCGTCTCGATCAGCGCCGACGCGCTCTTCCAGCGGGCGGCGCGCCTGCCCCGCGTGGACGTCCGGAACCCGGGCCGCGTCGTCGGACGCTCCACGGTCGCCTCCATCCAGTCCGGCCTCTACTTCGGGTATGCGGGCATGGTGGAGGCCGTGATCGGACGGATCCGCGCGGAGCTGCAGGAGCAAGCGCGGGTGGTGGCGACGGGAGGGCTCGCGGACACGCTGGCGGCCGAGATCCCCTCCATCGAAGCGGTGGACCCGGTGCTCACGCTGTCGGGGCTGCGCCTCATCTGGGAGCGCAACCAGGCCGGGCCACGCGCCGAGGCTCCCGGCCATGCCCGGGAGTGAGGCCACGCCGGCCATGGCGAGCCCCGGAGAGCCCAGCCGCGCGGCGGACCCGGAGGCTGCCTACTACCAGGCGGTGGAGGAGTTCTTCGTCTCCCGCCGTGGCGACCCGCTCTTCATCTCCAACGCCGACTGGCTGCTCGTCCGCCGCTGGCGCTCGGAGGGAATCCCCCTGCGCATCGTCCTCCGCGGCATCGGCGATGCGCTCGACTCCCACGCCCACTCCTGGAGCCGGGAGCGCAAGGTCGGCAGCCTCGCGTACTGCGCGGGCGAGGTAGAGGCCGCCCGAGACCGCTGGCAGCGGGCGCTCTCGCTCGGAGAGGAGGAGGGCGTCGACGCCCGGACGGCGCTGCGCGACTTCGCGTCCGGGCTGGAGGCCGCCCGGCACCTCGGTCCGCGGGGAGGGGCGGCCGCGAAGGCCCTGGCCGCGGCCCTGCGGGACCGGGCCTCGGGGACGATGGACGCCGCCGAGCTGGAGGGGTGGCTCTCGGGCCAGGAAGCGGCGCTGGTGGACGCCCTGAAGGCGGACGCGGGAGCCGCCTCACTCACGGAGATCGAGGCCGCGGTGGACGGGGACCTCGCGCCGTATCGCGAGCGGATACCGGTCCGCGTCCTGTCTCGTGTGCGTCGGGACTCGGTCGTCCACCGGCTGCTCGAACGGCACGGGCTGGTGCGGCTGAGCCTGTTCCACCTCTGATCGGTCGCGCCCCATGTCCCGGCATCACCGCTTGACGGCGGACGGCACCGAGCCCCTCCTTCCCGGGGAGCGGCTCGACGTGCGCGTCGAGAAGGCCGTGTACCGCGGTCTCGGCCTGGCCCGCCATCGGGGGCAGGTGATCTTCGTGCCCGGAGGCCTGCCCGGCGACCGCCACCGGATCCGGATCGAGTCGCGCGCGAAGGGATACCTGCGCGCGCTCTCCGAGGAGATGCTGGCGCCGGGCCCGGGCCGCCGCCCCTCGCCCTGCCCCTACTCCCCCTCGTGTGGCGGCTGCGCCTACCAGGAGCTGGATTACGCCGCTCAGCTCCGGCTCAAGGAGGCGGTCTTGCGCGAATCGCTCCAGCGCGCGGGCGTTCCATGGGATGGCGAGATCGCCGTGAGCGGCTCGCCGGAGGAGGCGTGGAGGACGCGGGCAGAGTTCCACCTCGAGGGCGCGGCCGGGGGGCTCCGTCTCGGGCTCCGTGAGGAGGGCCGGCGGCGCGTGGTCGACCTCGAGCGCTGCCTCCAGCTCTCCCCAGCCATGAACGCGGCGTTCCGCGGGCTGATCTCCGCCCTGCGCGAGCGACCCACGTGGGCCGCCGCCGTCGCCGATGTCGCGATAGCTGAGTCCGGGGACGGCAGCCGGCGGGTCGCTTCGCTGGAGACGCGGCTCGCGGTGGGCGAGGCATCGCGCCTCTCCGCCCTCCTGCCCGCGCTGCCCTGGCTGAGCGGCCTGGGCGCGGTGGCGGCCCGGGGATCGAAGCGCGACTTCGTTTTGCTGGGCGGCGATCCGTACGTGGAGACGGAAGTGCTCGGCCATCGGCTGCGCTCGCACGTCCGGTCCTTCTTCCAGGCCAACCGGTTCGTCACGTCGGACCTGGCGCGGTGGGTCTTGGAGCTGACTCCCGCCGGAGGGCCCGTCCTCGACCTCTACGCCGGCGTGGGCCTCTTCACGATCCCGCTCGGCGTCCGGGGCGACCCGGCCCAGGCCGTGGAGGCGAGCCGCTCGGCCGTGGAGGACGCCCGGGAGAACGCCCGGCGCGCAGGGCTCCCGTCCCTGCGCCTGCACCAGGGCGACGTCGCGGAGGTGCTCGGCCGGCTGCGCGCGGAACGCGAGGAGCGCATCGTCCTCGACCCGCCGCGCACGGGGGCGGGAGTGCCGGTGGTCGAGCGCGTCGCCGCCCGGCGTCCCGCCTCCATCGTGTACGTGTCGTGCGACCCTCCCACGCTGGGACGCGACCTTCGCGCGTTCGCCGAGCGGGGCTACAGGCCCGATGTCGTGCGGGCGATCGACCTGTTCCCGGACACGTTCCATCTGGAGACGGTCTGCCGCCTGGTCGCCCGTTGACGCTTTCGGTCCTCCGCCGCGGGCGGCTTGTGACACTCTCACGACCGTCCTGAGCCGCCGCCGCTCGCCGTGCCCGCGCCGATAACCTTGCGCCGATGGTGCGTCCGCTCCTTGCCCTGGCGTTCGCGGTCGCCGGCGGCGCGCTCGCCGGGCAGGGGGCGACCGTCGGCGAGGCCGGGGTCCTCCTCGCCGGGGCGGCCGGGCTCGTCCTGCTCGCGCTCGGCGCGGGTCCCTCCGCCGCCTGGGCGGCGCTCCTCGCCTCCGGGGTGGCGGTGGGCGCCGCCAGCGCAGCCGTCGAGCGGGCGGCCTACGACCGCGCACCGCTCCGGAAGTGGGTGGAGGCGCGCGAGCGAGACGGTCCGGTCCATCTGACCGGGATCGCCGCAGCCGACGGCCGGGAGGCGGGCGATCGCTGGGTCATCATCGTCGACGTCGACACGGTCGCCGTGGACGGCCACCTCTCCCGGCTACCCGGGCGCGCGCGCGTCGACGTCGGCGGGCAGTCGCCCCGGGCCGAGATCCTGGAAGGGGACGAGCTCTCCCTCTGGGTCCACCTGCGGCTTCCGCGGCGTCCCGGAACGCCCGGCGCATTCGACCCCGAAGCCCACGCGCGCCGCCAAGGCATCCACGTCCTCGGCTTCTGCAAAAGCCCGCGGCTGGTCGAGCGCGAGCCGGGGCACGGCGCTGCCGCCGTGTGCGGCCGGGCCCGCGGGTGGGCCCGGTCGGCACTGCGCCGGTTCGTCCCTTCGGGCCCCGAGCAGGGCCTGGTCAGGGCGATGGTGCTGGGAGACCGGACCGGGGTCGACTCCGAGACCGGCGAGGCCTTCCGCGTCGCCGGCATCTACCACGTGCTCGCCATCTCGGGGGCGCAGGTGGCGCTCGTCGCCTTCCTGCTGAACGTGGTCCTGCGCCGTCTCCGCTGGGGTCCGGTTCCCTCGGCGCTGGCGATCGCGCTCGCCATCGCCTGGTACGCCGAGCTGGTCGGAGGCGACATCCCGGTCGTCCGCTCCGCGGTCATGGCGATAGCGCTGGCGGCGGGGCGCGCGCTGGACCTCGACGGGGACCTGGCCAACCTGCTGGGTCTGGCTGCGGTCGTGCTGCTCGTGCATCGCCCCTCCGGGGCGGGCGACGTGGGCTTCCAGCTCTCCTTCGCGGCCACCCTGGGGATCCTCCTGCTGGCTCCGCCCCTCCTGGTGCACCTGCCCCGCCTGCCGCTGCGGCTCGAGGCGGCGATCGCCGCGTCCCTGGCCGCCCAGGCTGCCATCACCCCCCTGCTCGTCGTCCAGTTCCACCGACTGTGCCCGGCCGGCCTGCTCCTGAACCTCGCCGCCGTTCCTCTCTCCGCGGCCACGCTCCTCCTCGGTGCCGCGGTGCTCCCGGTGGCCCCGGCGTTGCCCTGGCTGGCTGCCCGGGTCGGCGAGGCCGCCTGGCTGGCCGCGCACGGCCTGCTCGCGTGCGGACGCGCCAGCCTCCTCGTTCCCGCGCTCGACGTGAGGCCGGCCGACCCGCCCGTCCTGGCCGTCGCCGCTTACGTCGCCGGGCTGGTGTCCGTGCTGAGGGGCCGCGGCAGGCTGGGTCTCGGGTGGGTCGGCGGCGGGCTGACCGCCCTGGTCCTGGGCGCGGCGCCCCCTCCCGCCGACGGCCGGCTCCACGTGACCGTTCTCGACGTGGGCCAGGGCGACTGCCTGGTGATCCGCTCGCCGGCAGGCCACGTCCTCATGGTGGACGCGGGCGGATCGTACGCGCCGGCCAGCCAGACCGGGGAAAGGGTGGTCGGTCCCTACCTCTGGGCCCTCGGCGTGCGGCGGATCGACGTCCTGGTCCTGACCCACGCCCATCCCGATCACGTCGGCGGCGCACGGTTCCTCCTGAATACCTTCCCGGTGGGCGAGGTCTGGGAGGGTCCCGCGCCCGCGTCCGACCCCTGGTACCGCGACCTGGACGACGCGCTCGCCGCCGCCGGGGTTCCTCGTCGGACCGTGAGCCGGGGCGTGCGCACGTCCTGGGACGGCGTCGCGATCGACGTCCTCGGCCCCGGTCCTGTCGGCCGCCGACCTTGGAAGACCCGCAACGACGACTCGCTGGTGCTGCGCCTCGAGCAGGGCAGGGTCCGGATCCTTCTCGCGGGAGACGTGGAGGGCAGGGGCGAGGCGGCCCTGGACACGGTGCCCGCCGACGTGCTCAAGGTCCCGCACCACGGCAGCCGTTCCAGCAGCACGCCGGCGTTCGTGGCAGCGTCCTCACCGCGCGTGGCCCTGGCCTCCGTCGGGTTCAGGAACCGCTTCGGACACCCTCATCCCGAGGTGGTCGAGCGCTACCGCCGGGCGGGGGCGGCGTTCTTTCGGACGGACCTGGACGGTGCGGTGACGGTATCCACGGACGGCCGGCGCGTGTGGATCCGATCGGCCCGGAGCGGGGCGGAGACGGTGTTGCCCTAGCCGCCGCTGCGCCCCGACGCCCTTGCAAGCACAGGGGTTTGTGCTAACATCCCGCTCTTGCCGAGCACAGCGACACGGACCTCGTGTCTTGCGGCAACGCCGGACTCCAGCTCACGTGTTCGGAGGCGCAACGGGCGTCGGGCGCCAGCGGTATGAGTGACGAGAAGAAGCCTTTCACCGTTACCGACCGGCGGCACTTCACCCCCGAAGGTCACGCCCGGGAGACAGAACAGGCTCCCGAGCCCGCCGTGCCCCCTGAGCCGGAGACGGCACCGGCGGCCGACACGGAGCCTGCCGAGCCTCCCCATCCCTCCCCGCCGCCCGACGACGAGCCGGATCCGGGCCGGCAGGGGGCGTTTCCGGCGGACTTCTCCTCCTTGTTGATCTCTCTCGCGGCCCAGGGAACCCTGCTGCTGGGCCTCGGCGGCGGCGAGGACGCTCCCGAGGCGGACTTCGAGGGGGCGCGCTCGGTAATCGGGCTCCTGGAGGTGCTCAGGGAGAAGACCGAGGGCCGCCGCACCTCCAGGGAAGACGCGCTCCTCGACTCCATACTGTACGAGCTCCGGATGGCGTACGTGGCGAGGACCCGGGCGGGCGGGGCGTGAGGCGTTCCGCCGCCGCCGGCCTGCTGGCTTTCCTGTTCGCCGCTACCGCCGCCGGCCAGGGCAACGATCGCGTCATCGACCTCCGGGCGAGCCGCCCCCCGGCCGGCAACAGCTTCGAAGCGCTGTGGTCGGCGTACCGCAAGGCCGACCGCGACGGAGACGCGGAGCGGCGCCTGAGCGTGCTCGGGGAGATTCGCCGGCTCAGGGTGGAGCGCAACGTCCGCAGCCTGGAGGTGTTCGCCCTGGCCCTCGTCGGCGGCGGACTGGAGCGCCTGGAGAAGAGCGAGCGGGACCGGGCGGAAGAGGACTTCCGGGCCGCCATCGGCCTCGACCCACACCTGCCCGACGCCTACTTCGGCCTCGCCCTGGCGGAGTTCAAGAAGGGGCCCCTCGGCATCCTCCCTTCCGTCAAGAACACGATGGCCGGGCTGGCAGCCCGCCTCCCGACGCTGCGGGGGCAGCACTACGTCGTCACGCTCCTCATCCCGGCCGCTCTCCTCGCCCTCTTCGGCACCGCCACCGTCTTCGCACTCGCGATGGTGCTCCGTCACGGCGCCCTGCTCCTCCACGACCTCGAGGAAGCGATCGGACCGGGACGGAACCGTGCGATCGCGGTCGCCATCTACGTGGTCGCCCTGCTCCTGCCCGCGGTGGCGTTCCAGGGCTGGGGATGGCTCCCGTTGTGGTGGCTGGCGCTGCTGTTCCTCTACCTGGGCGCGGTGGAGAGGATCGTGGCCGCGGTGATACTGCTGGCCGGCGTGGCGGTGGGCCCGCTCGTGTCCACCCTGGACGACCGCATCCTCGCCAGCCGGAACCCGCTCTCCCACGCCGCCGTCCTGGCGGTGGAGGGCGCCTCCGACAGCCGGGCGGTTGGGGCCCTGGAAGCGGCGGGCCGCGAGCACCCGGAGGACCGCGACCTCGTCTACCTGCTGGGCGCACACTACAAGAAGGCCGGGAGGTACGACGAGGCGGCCTCGCTGTACCGGGAGCTGTTGCGGTCCCGTTCCACCGACGCCATCGCGCTCAACAACCTCGCGAACCTGGAGTTCTCGCGCGGTGAGTACCAGGCCGCCATCGCGCGTTACAAGCAGGGGATCGACGCCGGGACCGGCGGTGACATCGCCGCCACGTTCTTCTACAACCTCTCGCTAGCCCACCTCCAGAGGTTCGAGTACCAGCCGGCCCAGGAGGCGCGCTCGCAGGCCGACCGGCTGGACCGCGGCCTGATGCGGACCTTCGACACGCTCTGGAAGTACGACAAGGGCGAGAACGCCGTCGTGGACATGGGGCTGACCCGGCAGCAGGTGTGGGACAAGTTCCGCGGAGCCGCCGAGGGCCCTGGCCGGAAGAACGTCGTCGACGAGACCGCTCCCGGCTTCGACTCGGCGGCGATGGTCGTCTCCGCGCTCAACCGCTTCTCCGGGTTCGTCGTTGTCGGGGCGGTGGTGACCTTGGGGCTCTCGCGCTGGCGCGGGGCGCGGAGCTTCACCATGCGTTGCCTGAAGTGTGGAACGCCCTTCTGCAAGCGCTGCCACCTCGGGGCGTCCGTGGCCGGGCTCTGCACTCAGTGCCACCACCTATTCGTCGTGCGGGACGGGGTCTCCGGCCCGGCGCGCAACCAGAAGCTCCTGGAGGTGCAGCGCGAGGACGAGAGGAGGGACCGGATCTTCCGCGTCCTGTCCCTGCTCTCGCCCGGTGCGGGGCATCTCTACTCACAGAAGACCGTGGCCGGGGTCGTCTTCACCCTGGTCTGGTACGCCCTCCTCTCCCTGGTCCTCCTGGGCGGACGCCTGGTGCCGGTGACCGAGGCGTCGGGGACGCTGTCCAGGCCCTGGGGCCTCGGCCTGGCCGTGGTTCTGTTGCTCGTCGTGTACGTGGCCGCGAACCGCGCCCGCCCCGAGTTCGAGGTGCTCGTGCCCATCCGCCGCCCGGTGCGGCGGGCGCGCGCCTCCTGACGCCCGGATAAGCCCATGGCTCTCGAAGGCACCATCAAGGACTTCGGACTCCCGGACATCTTCCAGCTCATCGGGCTGCAGCGGAAGACCGGGCTCCTGACCCTGAAGAACGACAAGGAGAACGTCACCGTCACCTTCGAGAACGGGATGGTGGTGATGGCGGACTCCTCCTCCAAGCGCCTGGAGGACCGGCTCGGCAACGTCCTCGTCAAGCAGGGGAAGCTCGGGAAGGAGAGGCTCGAGGAGTCGCTCCAGACCCAGCGGGCGACCCTGCAGCGGCTCGGGCACATCCTGGTCACCAACAACTACATCACCGCCAAGGACCTGAAGGACGCCCTCCAGGTCCAGGTCTCGCAGATCGTGTTCAAGGTCTTCCGCTGGCGGGACGGCGAGTACCACTTCGCCCCGACCGACGCGGTGGACTACGACCGCGAGAACTTCGTCCCCATGAGCGCGGACTTCATCCTGATGGAAGGGATCCGCATGGTGGACGAGTGGCCCATCATCGAGAAGAAGATCCCTTCCATGGACATCGTCTTCCGGGTGGTGGTCGACCCGTCGATGATCGAGGTCGGCTCCGCGGAGGAGGGGGACGAGGCCTTCCCGGAGGGCCGGCGCTTCGGGGCGGCCTCGTCCAACAAGGTGCGGCTGACGCCCGACGAGGAGCGCATCTACCGCAAGGTGGACGGGACCCGGACCGTGCAGTCGATCATCGACGGCACCGGGGCGGGCGAGTTCGAGGTCTGCCGCACCCTCTTCGACCTCCTGAACCGCAGCATCATCTCGACGGTGGGACGCGGAGCGCCGCGGGAGATCGCGCCCGGCCGCACCGAGACCGCCGTCTCGACGACGCCCGCTCTCCTCGCCGCGCTGGTGGTGCTGGCGATCGCGGCGGCCGGCGTCGCCGCGCGGCTCGACTCGCCGTTCGCCGTCGGCGGGATCCCTCCCTTCCTCAAGGGCTCGTACACGCTGCTCCTCGAGGGCGTGAGCCACGTCCGGCTCGAGCGGCTCGACCGGGCCGTCGTCGCGTACTACCTGGCCCACGGCACCGTCCCGCGCACCCTCGAGGACCTCTCCCTCCAGGGCTTCGTGGACCGCAGCTTCCTGAAGGACCCCTGGGCCCGGCCCTACCACTACGCGCTCACCCAGAACGGCTACCTCCTGAACGCGGTCGACGACGGTGGCAAGACGGCGCCGGGGACCGAGATCGAGAGGGCGCTTCCCCCCGAGAAGCCCTAGCCCGGGCGGGCGATGGACGAGGTCCGGCTCGAGCCGCCCGCAAGCGTCGCCTGGCCGTCGCCCGTGGTCACGGTGGGGAACTTCGACGGCGTCCACCGCGGCCACCAGGCCCTCGTCGGCGCCATCCGCGAGGAGGCGCGCGACCTGGGCGGGACCGCCGTGGTCCTGACCTTCGACCCGCATCCTTCCCGGGTGCTGAGCCCGGACCGGGCGCCCGCCAGCCTGATGACCCTTGCCCAGAAGGCGGAGGTCCTGGGCTGGCTGGGAGTGGACCGCCTTGCCGTCCTGCCCTTCGGCCTCGAGATGTCCCGCAAGGACCCGGCGGAGTTCGCCCGGCACGTGCTGGCCGAGACCCTGGGGGCGCGGGTGGTGGTGGTGGGCACGAACTTCCGCTTCGGGAGGGCGCGCGCCGGCGATGTGACCCGGCTCGAGGAGCTCGGCGGCACGTTGGGGTTCCGGGTCCGGAGCCTGGCGCCCGTCCTGGAGGAGGGCGCTCCGATCAGCAGCAGCCGCATCCGCGAGGCGCTGGCCCGTGGCGACGTCAAGGCCGCCCGACTCCTGGCCGGCCGTCCGTTCTTCGTGGACGGCACGGTCGTTCGTGGGGAGGGGCGGGGCCGTACCCTCGGCATCCCGACCGCGAACCTCGACGTCGAGAACGAGACCGTGCCGGGGGGCGGCGTCTATGCCGGCCGGGTCCGGTTCCGCGCCGCCGCAGGCGAGCCGTTCCCGGCGGTCGTGAACGTGGGACGGCGGCCCACCTTCGGCGGCGTCGCGCTGACCGTCGAGGCGCACCTCATCGACCACGACGCGGACCTCTACGGGCAGGGCCTGCGGCTCGAGTTCCTGGAGCGCCTGCGCGAGGAGCGCCGTTTCCCGGCCGCGGCAGCGCTCGTGGAGCAGATCCACGCGGACGTCGCGGCGGCCCGGCGCATCCTGGAGAAGCCCTGAGGAACGCGGTATAGTCCCGATGGGGTCATGAGCGAGCTCACCGTGGAGCGACGCGAGGTCGACGACGTCACGCTCCTCTACCCGCGCGGCTTCATCAACGCCCACACCGTGCGTCTGTTCGAGTCGGAGATCCAGGCCGTGCTGGGGCAGCAGCGCTTCAAGATCGTGGTGAACTGCTCGGCCCTCTCGTACATCGCGAGCGCGGGGCTCGGCGCGATGATGGGGGCGATCGAGGAGATCCGGCGGAACGGCGGGGACCTGCGCCTGGCCAGCCTCAACGAGACGGTCTTCAACATCTTCGAGATACTGGGGTTCAACCACCTCTATCGGATCTTCCCTTCGGAGATGGAAGCGGTGCTGAGCTTCCGCGGGGACGGGGGAGGGGCCGCTTAACCGCCGTGGCGGGCGAAGGCGGGGGCGGGCGCCCCAGGCGCCGGACGGGACCCTCGGCCGCGCCGCGGCGCGACGGCAGGCCCGCCTTGACGCTGTCCATCCCCAGCGAGACCTCGTTCCTCGCCATGGTCCGGGACCTGACCCGGAAGATGGCCCAGACGGCCGGCTTCGACGAAGGCACCGCCGAGAAGGTGTCGCTGGCCGTCGACGAAGCCACCACCAACGTGATCGAGCACGCCTACCATGGCGCTCCCGACCGACAGGTCGAGGTGCGCTACGACGACCGCGGGCTCGACTTCCGTGTCGAGATCGTCGACACCGGCGACATGGTCGACCCGCGCGCGGTGCCCCGGGTCGACCTGGACCGCTACGTGAGCGAGCGGCGTACCGGCGGCCTCGGCGTCCACCTGATGGAGCGCATCATGGACTCGGTCACGTTCCGGCGCTCGGCCCGGCGGAACGTCTGCTGCCTGGTGAAGCACAAGGACGACCAGGCGCCGGAGGAATCGTGAGGCGCGGGCTCGGGCTCGGGCCGCGCACGAACGCCGAGCCGCCCCTGCCGTGAACGAGCTGCCCGTCGTCTTCCAGTACCAGAAGGCCTTCGACGAGTTCCGGCGGGGCGGCGGACCCGCCCCGTTGCTCAAGCGGATGTCGGAGCTGATCTCGCTGCTCGACCTCACCACGACCCTCAACACGCCCCTCTCCACCGACGAGATCCTGGACGCCGCGCTACTGATCGTCCTGGGAGAGCTGCAGGCCAGCCGCGGCTGCCTGTTCGTCCGCGACGAGGAGGGAGCCTTCAGGCGCCGCGCGTCGCGGGGGCTTCCCCCCAGGGCTCCCGTGCTGCTCGCGGACGTGGCGTTGTCCGGGGACGGCGTCCTTCGGCGCGGCGAAGGGGAGGCGTGGCGGCCCTTCGAGCCCCTGGGCCTCGACGCGGTCTGCCCGATCGTGAAAGGGGGCCGGACCATCGCCCTGCTCGGGATCGGACCGCGGCCGGACGGCCGCGGGCTCGGGCCGGAGGAAGCAGGCTTCCTGCGCAGCGTCGCGGCCTGTGCCGCGACGCCCATCGAGAACGGCCTCGTCTACGGCGAGCTGAAGCATCTGAACCGGCGCCTATCGCTGAAGGTCTTCCAGCTCCGGAACCTCTTCGACATCAGCCGCGAGCTGACCGCGAGCCTGGACGAAGAGGGGATCAAGAACCTGGTGACCGCGACGCTGATGGGCCACCTCATGGTCTCCCGCTGCGCGCTCTACCTGGACGAGCCCGGCGGGCTGACCCTGGGCCATCAGCGGGGGCTGCGGAGTGGGGACGTGCCCGCCCTGGTCCCCGCCGAGGAGGCTGCGCCGTTCCTGGTCAACCTCCGGTCCAGCGTCCCGGTCCGGGACTTGCCGCAGGGACCGATCCGGTCCGCACTGGAGCGGTCTCGCCTGGCGCTGGTCGTGCCCCTGTCCGGGCCCGACCGGGCCCGGGGCTTCCTGGCCGTGGGGGAGCGGGCGTCGGGCCACGCGTTCAGCGAGGAGGACTGCGACTTCGCCCAGACGCTCGGCCGCCAGGCCCTGGCCGCTCTGGAGACGGTGCGCCTGCTCGGGATCCAGGTGGAGAAGCAGCGCCAGGACCGGGAGATGCAGATCGCGCGCGAGATCCAGCAGAGCCTGTTCCCGGCGCAGCGTCCCACGGTCCCCGGCTTCGACATCGCCGCCCTGAGCCTTCCCTGCCAGGAGGTGGGCGGCGACTACTACGACCTGATCCCCCTCGACGAGGGCCGCCTGGCGCTGGCGGTGGCCGACGTTTCGGGGAAGGGCGCGCCGGCCAGCATCCTAATGGGCTCGGTGCACGCATCGCTGCGCGCCCTGGCCGGGTCGGCCCCTCCGGACGTGCTGGTGGCCCGCCTCAACCGCTTCCTCTACGCCAGCACCCAGGCGAACAAGTACGTCACGCTCTTCTACGCCGAGCTCGATCCCGGTTCGCGAACCCTGCGCTACGTGAACGCCGGCCACGTCCCACCCTATCGGCTGGGGCCGGCCGGGCGCGGCCGGCTGGAGGTTGGAGGGCCGGCCCTGGGCCTGCTGGACGAGGCGCAGTACGCGGTTGGGGAGGAGACGCTCGAGGCGGGCGACGTGGTGGCGGCCGTCACGGACGGGGTCAGCGAGGCCACCAACGCCGCAGACGAGGAACTGGCCGACGAGGGGGTCTTCCGCGCCCTCCAGGGCTCTGGGGACGTCACGGCCTCGGACCTGCTCCGCGGGCTCGTGGACTCCGTCCAGGACTGGACGGGGCCGAGGGGCTGCTCCGACGACCTGACCGCGCTGGTCTTGAAGGCGTGCCGTTGAGCCTGCGACTCCACAACACCCTGACCGGCAGGATCGAGGACTTCGCCCCCGAAACGCCCCCGGAGGTCCGCATGTACGTGTGCGGCCTGACCGTGTACAGCCGGGGCCACATCGGGAACTTCCGCACGCTCGTGATCGCGGACCTGCTCCGCCGCACCCTGAGGTACAAGGGGTATCGCGTACGGGAGGTCATGAACATCACCGACGTGGACGACCGCATCATCCGGATGGCCGCCGAAACCGGCCAGGACCTCGCCGCCTTCTCGGCCGAGCACGTTCGCTCCTTCGAGGAGGACAGGGCCGCCCTCGGGATGGAGCGGCCGGAAGAGGTCCCCCGGGCCACCGAGCACATCCCGGAGATGATCGACGTCATCCAGCGCCTGATCGACCGCGGCCACACCTACACCGCGAACGGGAGCGTCTACTTCCGGATCGCGAGCTTTCCGGAGTACGGGCGCCTGTCCCGGCTCGACGTCTCCGGGATCAAGGCCGGCGCGCGCGTGGACACCGACAAGTACGACAAGGAGAACGCCCGCGACTTCGTCCTGTGGAAGGCCAAGGAGGACGAGCCGGAATGGGCCCAGTGGGACGCGCCGTTCGGCCGTGGGCGGCCGGGCTGGCACATCGAGTGCTCGGCCATGAGCATGAAGTACCTGGGCGAGACGTTCGACCTGCACTGCGGCGGGGTGGACCTGATCTTCCCGCACCACGAGAACGAGATCGCCCAGAGCACCTGCGCGACCGGGAAGCCGTTCGTCCGGCACTGGTTCCACACCGCCCACCTGCTGATCGAGAACGAGACGATGTCGAAGAGCAAGGGCAACGTCTTCACGGTCCCGGAGATCGTGGAGCGCGGCCATCGACCCGAGGCGGTCCGCTACCTGCTCCTCTCGGCTCAGTACCGCAAGCAGCTCAACTTCACATGGGAGGGACTCCACCAGGCCGCGGCCGCGCTCGAGCGGGTGCACGGGTTCGTGCGGCGGCTCGGGGAGGTGGAGGGCGAAGGCCCGATCCCGGCCCAGGTCGAGGAGGCGGCCAGTGGCGCCCGCAAGGCTTTCGACCGGGCGCTGGACGACGACCTAAACACACCGGAGGCCCTGGCCGTCGTCCACGGCCTGGTCGGCGCCGGGAACAGCCTCCTCTCCGAGGGCCGCCTCAGCCGCGCCGGGGCGGCCCGCCTCCGGTCCGAGCTGGAGACCATGGACGGCGTCTTCGGCGTCCTGCTGCCCGGCGAGGACCGTCTGACCGCGGAGGAGCAGGCGCTGCTCGACGCACGCCAGGAGGCGCGCCGGCGGAGGGACTTCGGCGCCGCCGACGAGGCTCGAGCCCGTCTCGACGCCCTCGGCGTGGTGCTCGAGGACACGCCCAAGGGGACGCGGTGGCGGCGAAAGCCCTGACCGGGCTCTTCCGTCGGCTCCGCCGGGACCCGACCGGGGCAGAGGGCGAGACGCTCGCCTGCCGCCACCTCGAGGCCCAGGGCTTCACGATCCTGGACCGCAACTTCCGCTGCCGGTCCGGCGAGGTGGACGTGGTCGCCCGCCATGGCGAGACCACGGTGTTCGTGGAGGTGAAGGGCCGCGGGGGCCGCTCCCACGGCGAGGGCTTCGAGGGCGTGAGCTTCGGCAAGCGCCGCCGCCTCGTCCGCGCCGCTCGCCTCTACGCCGCCGCGCGAGGCCTCTACGACAGCCCGCTGCGATTCGACGTGATCTCGATCGAGTGGGAAGGTACCAAGCCCCGCATCCGGCACGACCGGGGGGCGTTCGACGCGGAGGGTCGCTAGGGGCGGAGGCTGATCGCTTCGGCGCGCGGCGGCGCGGGGCAGTTACGTGGAACAGCACATCCCGCTCTCCCCAACGTGGGGAGGGGACTGGGGCGGGGGGTTCGGTGTTTGGAGCGGGAAACGGGATTCGAACCCGCGACTTCGACCTTGGCAAGGTCGCACTCTACCACTGAGTTATTCCCGCCCGGCCAAGACCAGCCTATCGTAGCGAGGCCCCCTATGGGCGTCAACTGCGAAGCGCGACCGGCCCCCGCCGCGTCGGCCCAAGCTGTCGAAGCCGTCGGACCGAGCTTGAAGCCGGCCCGCGGATTCTCTAACATCTAAAGGCTCACGCCTCGGGCGGCGTAGCCAAGTGGTCAAGGCGGAGGTCTGCAAAACCTCTACTCTCCGGTTCAAATCCGGACGCCGCCTCCAACCTCAACTCGCAGGGTCACCGCAATTTCCGGATCATCTCGGGGTCCGCTCGAAGCTTTGCAGGACCGCCCACTTCGCCCGTACGCGGACCCAGCGGTTCTCGGCGGTCTTGCGCGGCTGGTGCGGGACGATGCGGCGCGGCTTGCGGCTCGTGGCCTGGTGGAGTACGTGCTCGGTGTGCGGCCGGTCGAGTATGCTTCTCGGCATGTCCAGAGCCTCCCGCGCGTTCGTTCTGTGCCTGATCCTCGTCTCGGCGCGCGACGAAGCCCTCGCCTGGCACGACACCGGGCACATGGTCGTCGGGCAGATCGCGTACCGGAGGCTCACGCCCGCAGCGAAGGCCCGCGTGGACGCCCTCCTGATCACCCCGCCGGGCAAGAGGCCGCTGATACACCTGTGCGCCGGCTACTACCGGCCCGAGACCTGCGAGAAGACGTACGACCCGATCGCGATCGGGGTCTGGATGGACGACTTCCGCGGCGACTCGCTCAACGAGTCCTACTCGCCCTGGCACTACATCAACTTCTCGCCCGTCTTCGACGGCGTTCCGGAACGCTCGAACGTCGGCCCCAATCCGGACAACGTGCTCGCGCGTATCAACTGGGCGATCGACGTGCTGCGCTCGGGCGCCGGCAGCGCGCGGAAGGACGCCGAGACGCTCGGCTTCCTGTACCACCTGGTGGGAGACGTTCACCAGCCACTGCACGCCGCCACACGCTACTCGCAGGCCAACCCGGACGGCGACGCGGGAGGCAACGGCTTTCGCGTCGAGATGCCGGCCGAGACGGGCGTCACGAACCTGCACGCCCTCTGGGACGCCGCCGGCGGCGCGTTCGGGTTCGAGAGCCCCACGCGGCCGCTGGACCAGGCCGGCAGGGACCGCATCCGGGCGCTGGCGGAAGAGCTGATGCGAGAGCACCCCGCCGAGTCGACCTCGTGGCAGGACCTCGACCCGCACGTGTGGGTCGTCGAGAGCAACACGCTCGCGCGCCAGGTCGCCTACGCCGGCATCAGGGACGGCGAGGCCCCTTCGGCCGCCTACGTCGACGAGGTGAAGCGGCTGTCGAGGAAACGGATCGCGATCGCCGGGTACCGCCAGGCCGGCGTCCTCAACAGGGTGTTCGTCGAGTAGCCGGCCAGAACCGTCCCTAACGCTGGTCGTAGGCGCGTTCCAGGCCCGCGATGTCGATCTGATCTTCTGAACGTGTCGCCGTCCTACGGCGAGGACGCCCTGTAGAGCGTCGTCGCCGTAAGCCACTGAACGTCCGTGTCTGACATGGCTGGATCGGTGGCACTCTTCCTGCTTCGTCGCATGGGCGAGGCCCGGGCGAGAGCGTCGGACCTTAGAGGAGGAGCGTCCATGTCGAGAAAAGCAGCAGCGGTCGTGATGGTCCTGGGCCTGGCAGCGGTCCTCCCGGGCTCCGCCGCGGCGAGCAGCCTGGACCTGCGGATCGGGGGCTTCTTCCCCTCCGCGGACACCAACCTCTTCGACGACGACGCCGAGCTGTACCTCGTCGGCGGCGACACCCTCACCGACGGCAGGTGGCGGGGCATCTACGGGGGCGTCGAGTTCAGCGCGGGGCTCGGCGACCACGTCGAGCTGGGCTTCCACGTGGACGGGTACGGGCGGAGCTTGCACACCTCCTATCGCGACTTCGAGCGGCCGAGCGGACGCGAGATCCAGCAGACGCTGAAGCTGACGGTCGTGCCGGTGGGGGTGACGCTCCGGCTGGTCGCGGGCGGGCCGCGTTCCTCGATCGTGCCGTACGCCGCCGTCGGCGCCGACCTCTTCTATTACAAGTACGAAGAGTTCGGTGAGTTCATCGATTTCGACTCGCCTAGCCTCCCCGTCTTCGACGACGCCTTCATCTCGGAGGGCGTCGCGCCGGGCTTCCACGTCGCGGCCGGCCTCCGCATCCCCCTGAGCCGGGACTTCAGCCTGGTGGGAGAGGGGCGGTACCAGTTCGCGAAGGACGACATGGGGGACGACTTTCGCGGGAACCGGATCGACCTGGGAGGCGCCAGCGCCACGCTGGGTCTCCACGTGCGTTTCTAGAGGAAAGCGGGGCCTCGTCCAGCCGTGGTAGCATGCGCAACCGGGTCGAGGAGCCGCCCTGCCTTCACGAACCCGCGCCTCACGGCGGTCGAGTGGGCGCGGAGCGCCCAGGCCTTCGAAGCCGGCCCGGAGGGGAGGAGTGCCTGGTCCTCCCGGCGAGTAGGGGGGGGAGGCGATGCACCGCCTGGCGGTCTGGATGCAGGAGGTCGTCGTCCCCATGCTGGGGCCGCCCGGTCTGTTCATCGTGGCGTTCCTGGATTCGTCCTTCGTCAGCATCCCCGAGCTGAACGATCTCCTGGTGGTGGGCTCGGCCACCGCGCACCCCTCGGCCGCCTGGCTCTACGTCCTGATGGCCACGCTCGGGTCCGTGGCGGGCTGCAGCCTGTTGTGGTGGCTGGGAGGCCGTGGAGGTGAGGCGGTCCTCAGCCGGCGCTTCGGGAGCGAGCGCGTGGAGCGCGTGCGCGCGGCGTTCCGGCGCTGGGACGTCCTCGCGCTCGCCGTACCGGCGCTGCTCCCGCCACCGATGCCGTTCAAGATCTTCGTGCTCTCGGCGGGGGTGTTCGGTTTCTCGTTCCGCCGCTTCCTGCTCACCCTGCTGCTGGCGCGGGGCGTCCGGTACTCGTTCTGGGCCGCGATGGGGCTCCTTTACGGGGATCAGGCGCTCGCCCTGCTCCTGGCCGCGGACGTGTGGTTCGCGGCGCGGGCGCCGCTGCTGCTGGCCGTGGTGGGGACCGCGCTCGTCCTGGCCCTTGCGCTGGCCGCTCTCAAGCGTCGGACCCGCGAGAGCCCCGGCATTGGTGGCCTCCCGTGAGTCTGTTATGATGCGGACGGGAGGCCTTTTGCGTCCATGAAGATGACACGTGCGGCGGTCCTGAGCCTGGGTCTCCTGGCCCTGTCCGCGGTGGGGGGAGGGTTGCTCGGCGGTCGCGTGCTGGCCGGCAGCAGCCGGCTCGGCGATCACCTGCGCCTCTACACAGCCATCCTGAGCGCGGTCGAGGAGAACTACGTCGAGCCCGTCAAGTCGGACCGGCTGGTGACCTCCTCGATCCGCGAGATGCTGCGAACGCTCGACCCGCACTCCAACTTCCTCGAGACCAAGGAATACTCGACCCTGCAGGAGAGGCAGAAGGGCTCCTACTACGGGCTCGGGATCACCGTGCAGTCGGTCGAGGGCAACATCACCGTCGTTTCCCCGTTCGAGGGGACACCCGCGCACCGCCTCGGGATCCGCGCCGGAGACGTCATCAGCCGCATCGAGGACGAGGACGCGCGGGGGATGAGCATCGACGACGCGGTCAAGCGCCTGCGGGGTGCCAAGGGCACGCCCGTGCGGATCACGATCGTGCGTCAGGGCTACGCGGATCCCCTGCAGTTCACCGTCATCCGCGACGTGATCCCGCTTCACTCCGTGCCGTACTACTTCATGGCCAGCAAGAAGACGGGATATATCCGGCTCCAGGACTTCAACGAGACGACGGCCTGCCGGCCGGGCGAGTCCAAGGACTGCGAGAAGGAGCTGGAGACGGCTCTCCGCAAGCTGCAGGAGAAGGGCGCGACCTCCTTCATCCTCGACATCCGCGACAACCCCGGAGGCCTCCTCGACCAGGCCTTCGCGGTCTCGAACCTGTTCCTGAAGAAGGGGCAGCTAGTGGTCTTCACCCGCGGGCGGTCGAAGCGCGACGAGTCCAACTACATAACCGAGACCGAGAGCCGCTTCTCCGACGTGCCGCTGGTGGTCCTGGTCTCGAAGCACAGCGCCAGCGCCTCCGAGATCGTTGCCGGGGCCATCCAGGACCATGACCGGGGCCTGATCGCGGGGGAGACGACCTTCGGCAAGGGGCTGGTGCAGACGATCATGCCCCTCCGGAACAGCCGCGGGTACGCGTTGGCCCTCACCACCGCCCGGTACTACACGCCTTCCGGCCGCTCCATCCAGAGGGACTACGGCTCCACGGCCCTGGAGGACTACGTCGCGCCGCGGAACCGCCGCGGCTGCGACGAGGAGCAGGGCGACGCGAAGCTCACCGACGCCGGCCGCCGGGTGTTCGGGGGTGACGGGATCACGCCGGACTACTGCATCGAGCCGGAGGCCCCGTCCAAGTTCGTCTCGCACCTCGTCGCCCGCCAGGGATTCCTGGGCTTCTCGCGCCACTACGCCGCCTCCGGCACGACCGGCGACGCCGAGATCGCGGGGGCCGGGTCGCGCTCCGACGCCCAGGCTGCCAAGGTCAAGATCGTGGCCCTGGACTTCGAGGCGGACGAGACGGTGCTGGCGGACTTCCGCTCCTTCCTCGACTCCCGCAAGCTGCGTTACACCGAGGAGGACCTCACCGAGAACCGGGAGGTGATCGTCCGGCTGATCGAGGACGAGGTCCTCCGGCAGGCATTCGGCGAGGGCGCCGCGCGGAAGCGCAGCCTGAACTGGGATCCCCAGGTGCGCAAGGCGCTCGAGATCATCCCGAAGGCGGAGCAGCTCCTGCTCGACCCGCAGAAGTTCATCGCCGAGCGGGCGGCCGAGGGCCGCATGGCCTCGCGCGCGACCCCGCCGGCCGTCCCCCGCTAAGCCTCCCGAGGGCCCCGGGAAAGCGTCGGTCCGGCGCCTCCCGGGCCTGTCTTGAAGGCTGCGAAGCGCGCGTGTTATCCTCGCGCGTTCACGGGAGGTCTCCCATGTTCACCCGTATCGGCCGGTTCTTCCGGGCGGTCTTCAACGCAATCCTCGGCGAAGCGGAGGGCCAGATGCCCGTCGCGATGCTGGAGGAGGCGACCCGGGAGATGCTGGACAACCTGCGGAGCCTCCGGGAGGCCACCGCCACCACGATAGCCTTCGAGACAAAGGCCAAGCGCGACCTCGACGCTCAGAGCGCGCGCGTGAAGAACCTGGACCGACAGGCGGAGGAGGCCCTGCGGCAGGGTAACGAGCGGCTGGCCCGGAGGGCCCTGCAGCTCCAGGTGGAGGCCAGCGGGACCCGGGAGCGGGCGGACCAGACCTACAAGGCCGCCCGGGCGCGGGGCGAGAACGCCCGTGGCAAGCTGAAGCTGGAGGAGGAGCGGGTCCAGAGCAAGATCCGCCAGCTCGGAGAGCTGAAGGCCGTGAACGAGATGAACGCCGCCCAGCGGAAGATGCAGGCCATCACCGACGAGTACAACATCGACGGCGCGGTCTCCGTGTTCGACAAGATGGCGGGTTCCATCCAGGAGCAAGCGGACAAGCTGAGCGCGATGGACACGATCGCGGTGTCGGAGGGCGAGGATCTGGACCGGCAGCTGGCCGCCATCAGCAAGAAGACCGAGGTGGACTCCGCCCTGGAGGCGCTCAAGGCTCGCCTGGCGGAGGGCCCGGTCGCCGGTACCGCTCCATCCAAGGCGAAGGAGAAGGTCTCGTCGGCCTTCGACGAGAAATAGCCGGATCGCCTTTCCCCGGCCGGCGGTTCCCCGAGGGACCCCCAAGGAGGTGCGGATGAACCGATACCTGGGCGCCGTCTCCGCCCTTTGCTTGATGCTCTGCGGGTCCCTGGAAGCCGCCTCGCCCACCTTCGAAGACCTCGTGGCGAACCTGAAGAGCCCGAACCCGAAGACGCGGCAGGATGCCGCGAGCGGCCTGGGGAAGAGCCGGAGGCGCGAAGCGGTACCCCACCTTGCCGCCGCCGTTCGGGACCCGGAGGTCAAGGTGCGGCTCGAGGTGGTCCGCGCGCTCCGGGACCTGCGGGACCTCTCCGCCGTACCCGCTCTCGTGTCCGCGATGTCCGACGAGGAGCCCAAGATCCGGGAGGAGTCCATCGGCAGCCTCGTCGAGGTCTATTCGCAGAAGGGGCGCAGCGGCCCGGTGCGCCGATTCCTGGAGCTGTTCTCAGACGAGTACGACCGGGCCTCGGTCGGTCCCTACGCGGAGGTCGACCCGTCGGTCTTCCGGGCGCTGGGCGCCGCCTTGCGGGACGAGGAGAAGGCCATCCGAGAGTCCGCCGCCCTCGCCCTGGGCATCCTGGGAGGGCGCAGCGAAGTCCAAGGCCTGGTGGCCGCCCTCAACGACCTGGACGGGGGCGTACGGGGAGCCGCCGCCAGCGCGATAGGGAAGGTCGCCACTGCGGAGGAAGGCAAGGCCCTGATCCCCGCCCTGGCCGACGAGTCGGCGACGGTACGAAAGCGGGTGCTTCACGCGATCGGGACGCTGCGCATCCGCGAGGCCGGTCCCGCGCTCCGCGAGATGTACGAGGTGAACCGACGGAAGGAGCCGGGGCTGAAGATACTGGAGACCCTCAGCCGCATCGGCGACCCTGCCCAGGCGGACCTCTTCCGTGAGGTCGTCCAGGATCCGGACTCCGAGAGGAAGCGTCTGGCCGTCGAGGGGCTCGGCCGCGTCTCCGACGCCTCGCTCCTGTCCGCGTTCAAGAAGGACTACCAGCGTGAGCGCAGCGACGAGCTGAAGCTGGCCTACGCCTTCGCCATCACGCTGCTGGGCGATCGGGCGTTCCTGGACAGCATCGTCCTGAGCCTGACCTCGGGCAGTCTGGGCCGGCGTTCCCGCGACTACATCCTGGAGATGGGGCCCGGGATACTGCCGGACCTCTATCCATACCTGGGCGACGCGGAGGCCGGAGTGCGCGCGGGGCTGTGCGACATCATCGGGGAGATGGGAGATCCGGCGGCGATCCCCAGGCTCACCCCTCTCATCGACGATCCGAGCGCCGACGTCGCCGACCGCGCCAACCGGGCGGTGGAACGCCTGCGCCGGGCGCGTTCCTCGAGTTGACGAAGGCTCCGAGGGACGCCGCGGTGGTATCCTGCCCGGAGCCGGCCCCCTGAGGAGCGTCGTGATGACCCGTTGGCTTCTCTGTGCCGCGGTCCTTGCCGGTGCGGCCTGCCAACGCCTCCAGCCCACGCCGGCCGCGAGCGCGACGCCGGCCCCCGACCCTCTGGAGGAAGGGAAGGCACTGCTCGAGCAGGGCCAGCTCGATTCGGCGCTCGCGAGGCTGGAGGGGGCGCCGGCCACCGCCGACTCGCTGTACTACCAGGGCGTCGTGTGGCTACGGCGGTCGGAAACCGCGCCGCTGCCGACCCCGGTGCCCGTAGCGGGAGACCCGCGCCGCGTCCGTGTGCCCGAGTTCAAGGACGAGGAGCTCAAGGCCCTCGAGCTCTTCGACGAGGCGGTGGCGCAGGATCCCCGCTACGGTGCGGCCCACCTCGCCGCCGCCGAGCTGCTCGCCGCCCACGCCGTGCGCCGCCACGAGGAGTCGGCGGCGGCCGCGCCGCGGCGCGGCC